>Ga0315310_10000121_pt1 | contig 52871 bp, 52 predicted proteins | sample TDP5_MG_FD_203630 | JGI IMG/M metagenome (GOLD analysis project Ga0315310, IMG submission 203630) | Freshwater sediment microbial communities from Lake Towuti, South Sulawesi, Indonesia - TDP5 | ecosystem: Environmental > Aquatic > Freshwater > Lake > Sediment | place: Indonesia: South Sulawesi...
CTTAACCATTTGCGTTTCATCTCTACTGTAATTAATCAATTAGCAAGAAACCACATAGATTTTGAAGTTCATTCTTATCTTGTAAGATATTAATAGAAAGTTCTAACTTTTTATATCTAAAAAAAATTGTTCTTTTCATCTAAAGAAATTATTTCATCAATACCATTACGAAATATCACTAAGGACTTATCATGTGGGAGATTATTTTATGGATTTTTCTTTTCATCGGGGCCTATATACTCATCTTCTTCTCGGTCGACGTATTCTTAGATAATTTGAAAGACTTATGCAATGCCTATAGGGTTTCAGCATTCATTATCGGAGCTTTAGTAATGGGGATAGGCATTGATTTAGAAGAATTCGCCACTTCAACCATTGCATCCGTGAATAGATTGCCTTATTTAGCAATTGGGAATGTGATAGGAAATTCAATTATTGCATTGACTTTATGCTTGGCCTTACCTGCAATCTTTTACACATTTAAATTTAACCGGGTTTCCCGATTTTATTTTCTAATCATTTATATCAGTTTTTTTATAATAATACTTGGGTTTTTCCTCCCTTTCGGGTTATTAATTGCGGGAATTGCTACCCTCGGACTTTATAGCATTTATTTAATTAGAAATATTAAATATTCTCATGAAATGGATTTAGAAGAGACCGGCGCAGCAGCAGTAGAGGAGGGCGAGGGGGAGGGGAAGAAGGAAAAATCAAAAAGAAGAATGATTCTATTGGTCATAATTGGTTTATTCATTATTATTTTCGCAGGGGAATTACTGATTCTATCGGCTGATGAAATTATTAAAATAACAGGCTTATCGGAATCCTTTTTTGGTTTTATAATAATTGCCTTTGTTAATAATGTCGAAGAACTAACCTTAATTATAAAAGCTATCAAAAAACATGCGGTGGAAGTAGGTTTAGGGGGAATGATCGGGAAATTAATCGTGAATTTAACATTGATTTTCGGAGTTAGTGGCGTAATTCTAATAAATATAGTATTAATCCCAAGTTTAATATGGAATTCCGTAATTTTACTGCTAGTTCTACTTATTATACATTTGATAGCCCGAAAAAAATTTATGAATCGAAAAGATGGAATTATTTTAGCCGTCATTTTCGTTATTTTTCTAATATACAATTTCATATAGCTCAACCAGCTAATAAAATTTATAAATGGATTTCTTGAATGAAGAATTATAAAAGAAGATAGCTAAGGAATGAAAAATCGTAACGAAATTGGATAGAGATAAAGATGGGTACTGAAGAATTAAAAGTGGAATTAAATGGTGTACAACTGGACTATATCGTTATGGAGAGGACGGCAGTACGCGTATTATGTTGATTCATGGGTGGCTTGGTTACAAAGAGATGTTTCGAAATGTTGCAGAACTGTTAGCTCACGCAGGATTCGATGTCATAGTACCCGATTTGCGCAGTTATGGCAGTTCTGATAAGCCGGAGGGCAACTACATGAGTGAACTCTTTTCAGCAGACATTTTTGCCCTTGCACAAGCACTTGATTGGAATGAGGGTTTCTCTATATTGTTTTAGATTATGCCCTCAGATATCTAAAGGAGTGGTAATGGTACTATAGATTTATAATGAAATCTTAAGGATGAAAAGCATGGAATATGAAGACTATATGCACGGGTTTATCAAACAAATTTGCACCGTGATAGGACCCCGAGAGTCTGGCACTGCCCAAGAGGAGCAAGCTGGCAATTTTATTGAAGAGGAACTGAAGAAGTACTGTGAAGAAACACGTCAAGAAGAATATGTTAGCAGCCCTACTGCATTTCTGGGATTTATTCGATATGGGGCGATTCTATTAATAGGCGCAATCGTGCTTTATTGGCTCTCCCTTTTAAGAGATTTGGGAATTCTACAAATTTCTGCGGATTTGAGTTTAATTTTTATTGTTTTTACTGTGGGTATTGCAATTTTCACCAATAGCTATTTCATTTTTGAAGTGATGAAATATTATGAATTAGTTGATTTTATGTTTCCGAAAAAGAAATCGAAGAATATTGTTGGGACTCTAAATCCATCAGAGGAAATTAAACACACCATCATTTTTGCAGGGCATCATGATTCGGCTTATGAATTCAATATATTTTATTATTTAAAGACAATTGGCGCAATAACAATTTTTATAGGGTATATTGGGGCAATTATATTTGCAATCGTCTGTGTCATCAGGATAATTTCGCTCTCCCTTGCCGTGAATTGGACAGTATTTTTCCTTATTTTTGGGATTTTATTTCTATGCGTAATTCCACTCGCGATCATCTATATATTTTTTCACAGCTATAAACCAGTTCAAGGTGCATTCGATAATTTATCAGCAGTTTCGGTATTATTAGGAATTGGAAAATATCTTAAGGAGAATAAAGACAATCCAGAAATTTATCCGAAACATACCCAAGTGCAATTGGTTTCATTTGCTGGTGAAGAAGCAGGCCTACGAGGATCCAAACGATATCTCCAGGCGCATTATGAAGAATTGAGAAACATAGGGACGATTTTGATTAATTTGGATGGTATTGGGAAAAAAGATAATTTTATCATAGCAAAAAATGAATTACTCATTGGGGCAAAACATAAGAAAGAGATAGTGGAGAAATTATTTGAAATTGCCCAGAATTTAAAGATAGGCTCAGTCATTGGCACATTACCATTTGGTGCAACAGACGCAGCTGCTTTCAGTTTAAAGAAATTACCAGCAACTGTGATTATGGCGTATCCAAACAAATTTAGACTCCCTCCTTACTATCATACGCGTCTTGATACGCCTGAAGTAGTTGATAAGGAAGCGTTGGGGCAGGCGTTACAAATCTGTCTCGAATATCTCAAATATGTCGATAACAAAGAGACCTAGGGAAGTAGAATGGAAAGGAAAAACAATGAAGGTTAAATCCAAATATCTATACATGCAATCACCTGAAATTGTCAAATTTCATAATAGCTGCCTTATAATTGATTTACATATCGATGCATTGCTCAGTTGGAAGCTATTTCATATCAACCTACGTCGCCAGCATCCCAGTCCGAGCATATTTCCACGAGGATATTTATTTTTTCATGCAGATGTGCCCCGCCTTCGCATTGGTAATGTAAGTGCAGTCTTTTTGGGATTGGTTCCGAAACCATTCGGACGAAACGCATCCCATATTGATAAAATGATTACTGAAGCTGAAAAAATTGCGCAGCATCAACCAAATCTCTGTAGGATGGCACGGTCTGCTGAAGATATCGAACGGGCAAAAAAGGAACGAAAGACTGCGTTTTTGCTTGGGATTGAAGGGGCAACCTGTTTTGATGGAGATCCGCGGCGCGTGCGCTATTTTGCAAAGCGAGGTGTGCGCTATGTCGGCTTGGTACATTTTAATAAGAATTTTGCAGCATCGCCCGGAATTGGTTTAGGATCCAAAGGGGGTGGTCTAACCGCTTATGGAAGAATTATCGTTGAAGAATGTATTCGAAACAATATAATTCTGGATCTTGCCCATATCTCCCCAGAAGGCTTTTATGATGTCATCGATATCCTTCCTCAGAAAATTCCCGCTATTGTTTCACATGCGGGTATTAATAGCGTCCATCGGCACAAACGCAATCTAGATAATGACCAAATCCGTGCAATTGCGGGAACGGGGGGCGTAATGGGTATAATAAACCAAAGTCTGTTTCTTGGAGGGAATAAATTGCAAACCTATGTGAATCATATAATGGCAGCCAGGGATCTAGCTGGTTATAAGCATATAGCCATTGGCTCTGATTTTGATGGGTTAATATTCCCCATGCATGGATTCGAAGATGTGACACGATTCCCTTCCTTAACAGCAGCTTTATTAGAAGCAGGCCTACCAAAAAACGAGGTTAAATCTATTTTGGGCGAAAATATGCTACGCATATTAAAAAATATGCCTCCAAGATATCCATTTTGAGAAATTCATGTTAATTTACTCATTCTGGGGGAGATTCGAATCTTCAATTTCTACTAATTTAGATTCAAACATTTTTCCTGAAATATTATTAAATTATGCATATTGAGAAGTCATACCAATTGATTTATAAAGAAGAATGTAAATTTATGACAAGATAAAATAAAATGATAAAAACTTGAAGAAGGGATGAAAAATGGAATCGAACTCAGAAGAATACTGGTTCAATTACATTGTAGATTATGATCCCAAGGAAGTCCAGAGTGCAATTCACGAAGACTATATTATTTCGCAGCAAAAGAAAATTCATTTGGATATTTATGGGTATTCTGACGCTGATTTAAGAATTAACATTATTTTTATACCCGGAACAGCGGTCTATAGTAAAGTTTATGCCGAATTTTGCTATGCACTCTATAAAGAAGGCGGGTATAGGGTGATTGCGATGGATATGCCTGGCCACGGATTAAGTGAAGGTAAGCGGGGGCACTTTAACATGAAAGAGTTCTCCGCCGCCATTTATGATGTAACCAGTTATGTTATTGACAAGTATGGGGAATTTGGGAAAAATATTGTGGTGATGGGGTCGAGTTTAGGGGGAATTACTACGCTCTATGCGGTCGCTAACGATGAAAGGATTAAAGCAGGGATTTGTCATAATGCAGCTATTTTCAATGAGGGAGCGCATAAAAAAATTGTGAAAATGAAGGGAATCTATAAAATATTAAAGCCATTAGCTCCCCTTTTCGCCAGAATTCTGCCTACCCTAAGAATCAGCGTGTGGGTATATTTGGACCCTTACACTTTAGCTCAGGATAAGTGGCTAAATAAAATTGATGTGTTGCTAGCTGATAAGCTCTTGACTGATCATTATACTCTGAAATCAATACGCGCTCAAATGACTGAGCCGCTTGCACGACCTGCAGAGACCATAGAAACGCCCATTCTGATTCTTAATGCTTCCAATGACGTACTTTTCAGCAACGAATATATGCAAGAAATTCTCAACCGACTTGAACGCTCCCGAAATAAAAAATTAGAAATAATTCCGAATTCTGCCCATTTAATCCTCCAAGAACATCGAGAAGAAGCATTAAATAAAATAATAGAATGGCTGAAAATTATTTTTGAATAGACTTGTTCATATTATAAAATAGGAAAATTGAATGAAATTTATTTGCAAGCATTGCAAATCTACCTCGATTATCTCAAATATATTGAAATGAAAAAACCTAGCAATATTAAGTTAAATTTACATATTTAGAGATATGATCAATCGTTTTCTGGATGAATTGGCTATCATTCAATGTTAGTGTAATCGCCTTTTTGGGACATATCTCCACACAGCGCCCACATCCCCTACACATTTCTCCTATCACTGCATGTTTATTGATGAGATGGATAGCATTCACGAAACAGGTTTTGACGCAAGTCCCACAGCCTACACATCGGTCAGTCACTGTTATCTCGACACCGGGCAATTTTCTGTAATGTTTAGCGATTATAGGCGACATATATTTAATTAATCCCGCTATACAGCAGCAAGGACAACAATTACAGATAGTTAGCAATTGATTACCTGGGGATGCACCGAGCCATAGTTCATCTCCCTTGACTTTTCCAATAAAATGAATCAAACCTGCTTCGCGACACTTCCTGAGGTGCTCAAGGGCTTCCTCTTTTGATGCTTTATGCCCTATTTTTGGATTTATTTGCATAGCAGCTTTTCCAAGAAAGAGACATCCCAATTCACTTGGATAATCTCTACAATGGTTTGATGAGCGACAAATACAAAAATCCATAATCCAATGGTAATTGGCTTCTTCTACGAAATATTCTGCCACATGAGATGGGAGGATTGTTTCAATTTGAGGTTCCAATGAGTGGTTTATTGGAATGACAGTGTCCTTAGTAAGGCAAACCAAAGTATCGCCCGAAAACATATATTTTACGATCATAGGCCCTATTAGAGGCATATTGGTAATCAAGGCAGCGAATTTTCTTTGTTTATATAATTGTTTAAGCAATATAACGAACCATAATGGACGACCCAATCTTATCACTCATTTTTTAAATTTTTATAGTTAAGAAAGGTTGGAATTATCCAGATGTTCTTAATTTAGCATCAATAGCCATTGCGGCACTCCGTCCATCTGCAACTGCTTGGACTACTGTACTGGCACCCCAGATAATATCGCCTCCTGCATACACATTTGATTTTCCTTCAATTAAGAGGGTATCAGGATTCACTGTAAGTTTCGTTGTACCAAATTCCTTTTTCAAATATGTGGCTAAAGTGGGTTCAACACTCTGACCTATAGCCATGATTATTTGATCAAAATCCAGCTCCATTACAGTTGAGTCGTCAAAGGTGGGGTTAAACTTCCCTTGAGCATCAAAGACCGTAGTACAAGATTTAAAGGATAACTTATTTTCATCGATAAAGGCATCAGGTCCCCAGGAATTATAAATTTCGATGCCTTGAGATTTCAATTCTTCCACTTCACTTCGCAAGGCAGGCATTTCAGGTTCTGATTCTAAACAGGCCAGCGTAATCTTCTGTGCTCCGCATTTAAGGGCGGTCATTGCTGCATCAGCAGCTACACTCCCGCCGCCTATGATTAACACCCTATCCTGTAATTGGTAGGTTCCGGTTTCTCGATAGACTTTGAGGAAGGAAAGGGCGTCGATGCTATTGACATTTTCAATCCCTGGCAAATCAAGCTTGCGTCCTGCCCATAACCCTGGTGCCATGAATAGCGCATCATATCTAGATGAAAGCTGGTCTATTGTGACATCTTTTCCTAATTCCTTACCAAAATGGAAATTTATTCCCGGAAGGAATAAGCCTTTGAATTCACGTTCAATAGAAGCCCTAGGTAATCGAAAGTCAGGAATAGCGTGGGTTAACATGCCCCCTGCATCGCCAAGTTTTTCGAAAACATCGATCTCATAGCCTAATCTAGCCAGAAAATATGCGCAAGAGATTCCTGCTGGACCTGCGCCTATGACTGCAACTTTGCGTCCATTCTTTTCAGGGGTGGTCATGCTGAAGCCTTCAGAACCAGCACGATTACACACCCAAGCTTGAAGGTCTGCAATCCTTGTAGTTTCTTTTGAAAATTCTAGCCGATTGCATTCCTTTTGGCATAGTTTTTCTGCAGGACAGATGTAACCGCAGATTTCGGCAAGTGGATTCATCTCCCGTATCGCTCGCGCCGCGCCCGTAAAATTCCCTGCCTCGATTCGACGGATGAAATTCAATGCATCAATGGCCGCAGGACAATTTTTCTTACATTTAGGATCTTCACACAGCTGGCATTCTATTGAGACCCGCTTCGCGGTTTCATCTGTTAGAGCTTCTTTGGGATCAGGAAGTGGAATACATTCCTTCCCTTTTATAAAATTCACATAATTCTTTTTTTGGGAATAATATGTATATTGTTTCATTTTGAGGTCTTTTAAGATCATGTTTGCCGCACCGATTCCTGACGAAGTTACCGAAACGACGCCTTCTCCTAAGGTTGTGGAATCGCCTACTAAATATAAATTTTTGAATTCGCACCTGGCGTGGGGACGATTATATACATCCTGCCCCATTGCCTGTTTAACACCACCAACATTCCCCCAATTCTTTAAGGTAAATCGTTCAAGGGTTGTTGGAGTCGCAACCTCCATGACCTCAATATGTTTTGTTAGATTTGGAATATATTTTTCAAGCCCTTCAAGTATCTTCTCAGCTCGTTGCTGCTTCATTTCATAATAATCGTCGGTCTGGTAAACTGGCTCCCAAGGACGGGGCCATTTCGTATCTCCTATAGGTGCTATCACACTTAACGAATGTTTTCCAAATGGAGCTACCGAAGGATCATCTATGCTTGGTATGAAGACAAAATAGGTCGCTTTACTGAAATCTTGGAGATCTTCGACCCATGCCTCTTTAGATCTAAAATCCTGTGGAATTATTTCAGCATCCACACCAATATATAGTATCATAGTGCTTAAAGTCGGTGCGAGATTTTGAACCCAAGAGAGGCGTTTGAGATCTATATGTTCAGGCTTGATGAGTTTACCATAAAGATTCCAGATTGCCGCATCCGAAACAACTCTATCCGCTTTAATAACTGTATTATCTGTAAGCCTAACCCCTATTGCTTTTCCATTCTCTATTAGAATTTCATCAACTAAATGCCGATACAATATTTGACCGCCATATTTTTCAATGGCTTTCTCTAGTTTATTAGGGAGCATTTGAGGTGAGCCCGAGGGATAACAAGCTCCACCTTTATGAGCATCAATATAGAGAACGGGCGCCATGAGTCCTGGAGTCTCTTCAACATTTGTGGTAAAGAATGTCGCTATTAACATGGAAAAAAAGCCGATGAGGTTCGGATCTGTTATTTTAAACTTATCCAATATATCTTTTATAGTCTTTTTAAGCAATGATACGACACGTATCATACTAACTGGACTTTTTAAGAATGCTTTAAGCATCTCTTTTAAGGGCATTTCTGTCGGAGGTACCAAGGCAGCCCCATCCATAACCACGCCATTATAAACCTTGGTAAGATATTTGTACAAGGCGCGAAGCTCTTTCTCTTGATTCGGAAATGCTTTCGTTAATTCTTCTAAATAACGATCAAAGTCACGCCAAAATGTAACTTCTTTATCTCCTAGAAAATGCATGCGATAAATAGAATCATTTGGAATCATGTCTATTTCTTCTTCAAGCTCATTCATAACGTATCGATGCGGCTTGTACCCTTTCTCAGCCCACCCAAAAAGCATTGATGCACCAATATCAAATGCAATCCCATGTCGGCGAATTGAGGTACAGCAGCCCCCCGGAATGTAATGTTGTTCAATCACTAAGACTTTGAGGCCGCGTTTAGCTAATAAAGCAGCGGCTGTTAATCCGCCAATTCCAGCACCAACTACTACCACATCGTATGAATCTTTAATTAGACCATCCGTTAATATCCGCATTTTTATAATCCCTTTGAAAATTATTTTTATTAAAGGTTGAATATTTTAATAAAATTTAAGATTTTTTGGATTTAAATAGAAAAGAGGTGAAATATCAAATGACTTACAAATTGAAAGATTTAAGATATCAAAAGAAGGATTTATCACTCGAAGAAATGGTAAATCATTTAAAAACTTTTAAATTACAGCCAAAATTTTCAGTGGGTATTTGGTATTTTACACCAAGTGGAGGGCGTTTTCATGATCGGTATATTCCCGAGAAGGACATTCCAACGCGCCTTGAAGACGCGAAACAATTAGCTGATCTTGGAGTAACGGGGATAGAAGCCCATTATCCAGCCGAAATAAATGAAAATAATATTGATTTATGGAACGACTTGAAAAAATCTGGAATTCGAGTCGTCGGCATTGCCTTTAGTCATTTTTTTGAGAGATGATGAATGTGGATAGACAAATTAAAATCAGTTTTGAATCGGCGAGTATTGAGTTGATAGGTGAATTGTATGATACACCAACGGCTAAAAAAGTCTGGGAAGCGCTGCCCTTAAGTGCGGCAATTAATATATGGGGTGAAGAAATCTATTTTGATATTCCTGTAACCCAGAAATTAGAGCCTAATGCAAAAGCAAAAGTCGAAGTGGGAGAACACTCCACAGAGAAAACTGCAAAAAAGGAAGCAAAAGACTAGGGGGCTAAGTTCAGGACATCTGATGTAATGTTGAAATGTGCCAAAGAATTATAATGCTACTTTTTGGCTTCCAATAATTTTTGTTCTGATTATTTGTTAGATATTTTGGTTTAACAAAGAGGGAGGCAATAATGATTTATGGCGATTTTTTTCTCGTAATTTAAGGAGATTCTGATATTCTACATTATCCGGATCAAAGGTGTCATTCGTAAGATTTTCCAGCATACCATCCAACTTATCGTAGGTAATAGAAAAGCCTAATTGTTGAGAGACCTCACCTTCGGTGGTTTGACCTTCCCAAAGACCTGCAGAGGGTTTTCGTTCAATAATTCTTTGAGGAATCTGGAGATATTTCGCCATTTCCTGAACCTCTTTTTTATAGAGATGCAGAATGGGTAGAAAATCTGCAGCTCCATCACCATATTTTGTGAAGTAACCAATTTCTCTTTCTGATCGATTCCCAGTTCCAGCCACTAAATAATTCATTTGGTTTGCATAAAAATATAGGGCAATCATTCGCAGCCGCGGTTTTAAATTTGCCTTTGCTAGGTCTTTAACTTTCTGAGTAGAGGAGAGCGTCTTTAGAAGAAGGTCAAAAGTTCCAGTTAAATCAACTACTGAAAATTTTATTTCCAAATGAGCGATCATTAATTTAGCATCATATAAATCTGCTTTAGATGAATGAATAGGCAAAATTAATGCAAATACCTTGGATTTTCCAAGCGCCTGCACACATAATGCGCCCGTTAATGCAGAGTCAATCCCTCCGCTTAGACCAAGGATAATTCCATTTGCTTTTGAATCTTCTACAATTTTTTTAATGAAACTTGTAATCCGTTCCACTTCTGCCTCTGGGTCCAAAGTTATTACCTCTTTTTGGAATTACTTGATCCTATATCTTGGGAAGGAATATCTTAGGAAAGAACTTCCTATTTTGCTTTATTAAAAGTTGAATTCAATACTTGCAATTCATCAAATTGGAATTTTGAATTTCCTATTCAATTAAAGCTACAATATACTCAATTGTAGGAATTCAGATCATTAACTTTCACCGAGTTTACGCCATTTATAACCAAATTTCTCCATAAATTTTTTAATGATTGGCTGATCTTGTTCCAATTCCCTTTTTGCTAGATATTGTTTTAATATAAGTCTTAGTATTTCAAATTTCGTTGACTTTGTCATATTTAATCATATAGATTATTCATTTACTTTATTCTTTTCTAATTTTCCATCTTTTTCCTTACTCTCGTTTATTAAATTTTTAATTAAGGCTAGATAGTTTTTAATAGAAGAAAGGTCCTCTTGAAGCGTTTTATAAACCTCCTCTATATTCAATCTCCAATAAATATGAACCAAAAAATTTCTAAAACCAGCTAAATCTGCCATTTGATCGGCTAAATCAGATGGTATTATATTTGCATTTGTAAGAATTTCAAAGCATTCGCGATAGGTGGAGGGGCGACCTAATTTATTGGTAGCAATTAAATGGTTCGCTATATCTATAGTTGCTTGAATGGAGATCAATAAGATATGCAAAACCATATTTTTTTTATCCCTATCTTTTTTCAATTCCTCTAAGGAAATTTCTTGATAACGTTCCCAATCGACGATTGCTTGCTCAAGTTCTAAAATATGGTCCATAATTCCTTCTTGGTCAAACATTTAAGCACTCCTTAAAATTTGAAGATTAAACCAATCAAGAGTTTCGCGAAAATCGAGATACGAATTGATCACATTTTCCTCATAGGAAATTCGCTTCTTTTCATCGCTATAATAAATTAACAGTCCTTGTTTTAATACCTCAAATTGAAAATAGATTGGTGCATGGTTTAAAACTTTAATATCGATTTCCCATTTAAATTTTAAATTTTTTTCTAGTTCTCTTGCTACTTTCATTGCAAATTTTAAATCTTGATAAGATGATTGTAGATTTGAGAGTACAATTCCAATATCTATGTCATTAAATTGGTGATTTTTTATGGCGGACCCGAATATATAACACAATTGTATATTTTTTATTTTAGAAATTAGTTCTCTCAAAGTTTGTATTGTCTTCTTTGATAACATATTGGCATATCTTCATTTGTATATTGAATTTTAAATTCCTTCAGTAAATATTATGTATTATTCAATATAAATTTTTAATAGAATATAGAAGAAAGATTACATTAAAAGATTATTTTTAAAATTTGGTTTTGATTTATTGGATTCGATCTTGCTATTTATTTGAGAGTTTTTTTATTATTTCAGGTATAATTTCAAATAAATCGCCTACAATCCCGATGTCTGCTACTTTAAAGATTGGCGCTTCAGGATCCTTATTGACAGCAATAATGAAATCGGAAGATTTCATACCAACGAGATGTTGGATTTGTCCAGAGATGCCACAAGCAATATAGACTTTCGGCTGAACGGTCTTACCTGTCTGGCCGACTTGATGATAATGGGGAATCCAACCAGCATCAACTACTACTCGTGAAGCACCCACACAAGCGTTTAAACTGTCTGCTAACTCTTCAATTAATTTGAAATTTTCAGGCTTTCCTAAACCTCGTCCTCCCGAAACTATGATTTGAGCATCTTCAAGATTGGCGGTCTTCTTGGCTTCTCTTACAATATCTATTATTTTGGTCCACTTATCCGTTTCTTGAAGATCGCATTTTTCTTCTATCAATTGACCTTCCTTGGTGGGATCTAACTCGGGCATTTTAAAGACTTTAGGACGGACGGTAGCCATCTGGGGGCGGTTTCTTTGAGTCTTAATAGTGGCGATGATATTTCCCCCATATGCAGGACGAGTCTGAACTAAGTTCTTCTCTTCTATATCTAATCCAGTGCAATCAGCAGTAAGCCCGGTTTTCAGCCTAGTAGCTAATCTCGGCGCCAGATCGCGCCCCTGTTTCGTAGCGCCAAATAAAAAAATTTCTGGCTTATATTTATTGACGAGATATTCCAAGACATCCGTATAAGGAATTGTTCGATAATCCTTGAGATGTTGATCTTCTATGAAATATACCTTTTCTGCGCCATATTGGAAAAGAGTAGAGGCTAAATCCCTAATTTCATAGCCTATTAATACCGCTGCCAATTCAATATTTAATTGTAGTGCCAGATCTTTCCCAGCGCTTAATAATTCAAGAACTACCTTTGGAATAATCTTCATGTTCTGTTCAACGAAAATCCAAACGCCTTTGTAGTCAGACAGATCAATCGCTGTAGATTTTACCTCTGTTTCAAGGATCAAAGCACCTTGTGGGCATTCATCAATGCAAATCTTACATAAGGTACATTTATCATTAAAAAGAGGAAGGTCATTTTCGTCAAAGTCAATAGCATCATTTGGACAGCTCTCATAGCATAAACCACAACCTGTGCATTTTTCTTTTATGACTTTCAGACTCATAGCCGTACCAGCTCAAATGAAATGCCGTTCTTTTAGTTTTTCAATTAATTCATTGGCAATTTCAGAGGGGGTTCCTTTTAGATAGATGGTATCTTTCTTTATTTCGGGCGTTTCAACTTTTATAACATTTGTTGGAGAGCCATCCATACCGACCTTAGATATATCAATATTATCCAAATCTTGAATTCCCCATTTAACGATAGTTTTTTTCAAAGCAAGTCGGGCAATCTTAAAGTTAGGAATTCTGGGAATATTGATTTCTTTAGTAACTGTAAGAACCGCAGGTAATTTCAACTCGATTATTTTATAGCCATCTTCGAGTTCACTTTCCACTCGTAAGGTACTTTCATCTAAAAATTCAATTTTCTTGACATTAGTTGTTTGCGCAATATTTAAATTTTCAGCAAGTCCAGGCCCTACTTGGGCAGTATCTCCATCGATAGCTTGCTTTCCACAGAGAATTAAATCATAAGAGCCAATCTTCTCAATTGCTTTTGCAATGGTATAGGAAGTAGCTAATGTATCAGCTCCTGCAAAAGCTTTATCACTCAAAAAATAAGCCGCATCTAAGCCATACGTTAGGGCTTCTTTCAATGCATCTTCAGCTGTTGGTGGCCCCATGGAAAGTGCAATTGTTTCGACATTTTCAAATTTTTCAGCAATTCTAACCGTCTCCTCTATTGCATTTACATCAAAAGGATTGATTATGCCCTTAGAAGTGCTTCGATCTAACGTATATGTCTTAGGATCAAGCTTCACTTCGGTCGATTCCGGCACTTGCTTAATACATACTATAATTTTCACGAGAAACTCACTTGTTCAATCATTTTATCGCTATTTGAAAAATCATTATAAAAAAGAAAAATTGAAAACTTAAAGGATTACCTTCTTTGAGCCCAATAATCTGGAGGCTAGGATAAGCTTTTGGATTTGTGTGGTTCCTTCACCAATTGCCATAAATTTAGCGTCTCTGAAATATTTTTCCAAGAGCATCTCCTTCGAATAGCCCATGCTTCCACACATTTGAAGTGCATCGGTCGCAATTTTCATGGCGACATCACTTGCATAATACTTGGCGGAGGATGCCAACCTGATTAATTCTTCACTCATCGGATTTTTATCAGCCAAATAAGCGCACTTATAGCTCAACAATTTGGATGCTTCTAATTCGGTCCACATATCAGCGATGGTCATTCGGATTGATTGAAAATCCGCGAGTGGGCGGCCAAATTGTTCACGCTGCTTGACATAATTTATGGCGGTCTCCAGTGCGGCTTGTGATATCCCATTTGCCATGGCCGCCATGGCAACACGCCCAGCATCTAATAGCGCCATCAAATGCATAAAGCCATCGCCTGGATTTCCAATGATATTTTCCGCGGGAATTCGAACATTATCGAAATATAGTGATCCCGTGAAACTGGCTCGAAACCCACAAAGTTCTTCTTTCTTACCAAAAGTAAAACCATCCATTCCTTTCTCTAGAATGGCAGTTGTAATTCCCCGAGAGCGCTTACTTTTATCGGTATATCCCCAAATTATGTAGTAGTCTGCTACGCTTGCATTAGTAATCCACGCTTTTGAGCCATTTACTACAAATTGATCTCCATCAGGGACAATCGTGGTTTGCATCGAAAATGAATCACTGCCAGCCCCTGCTTCTGTTGTGGCAAATGCCGAGAACATCTCTCCTTTCAAATTTGGTATAATATATTTCTTCTTTTGTGAAACCTTACCAAAAGAATTAACAACTACTGCGCCAGCCCAAGTATCATTAGCTGCCATAGTGAATGCCGGATCGATTCGGGCTAATTCTTCCATAACCAGAATGGAGTCCAAGAAGCTTGTATCTCCACCCCCATATTTTGAAGGTAAAGAGAGCCCTAATACGCCCAATTTATATAGTTCTCGGACCAGATCATAGTCCATCCCTTTCTCTTCAAATTCACGGACGCGTGGTGCCAATTTTTTCTCCGCAAACTCGCGGACTATTTTCCTCAACGTTTGTTGCTCTTCTGTAAATGAAAAATCCAAATTTATCCCTCAATAATTCGGTTAAGACCAATTATATATTCATTCTTGTTTTGAAAACTAAATTAGGTATATCGGATATAAAAATATGATATTCGATTTATTTTTAATCAGCCAAATATTATAAATTAATTGAAGAAGGTTTTTCATTTATTTCGGGGGGATTGATTTAGCGGATGAAGATACTGAAGAAGAACCACATATTGAAGTAGAATTGAAAGTCGCAAAAGCAAAACAACATGATGTGGGACGATCAATTGATGGAGAAAATATATTAATTATGTTAAAGCTATTCTATTTTGCCCGTATTATCTTCGTATTTATTGACAATTGGCATTTTCCAGCCAATGCCAAAAGCCTTTTTAGTGATTTTAATACAAGGAGTAGCCTGCCATCGTTTATATTCACTTCTTTTAATTTTCTTAATCGTATCTTCGACAATTTCTTGGGGATAACCTATTTCAATTAGTTCGTGTTTGGACCGACGATTTTCAATAATTTCATCAACAAGTGGACTAATAATATCGAAATCAAAAGGATCGAATTGGTTTTCTTTAAGTTCAGGTGATGGTTTTTTATTAAAGACGTTTTCCGGAATCACTTCTCGACCTTCTTTTTCATTATAGTAATGAGCGAGTTTATAAACTTCTAATTTACTAACATCTCCGAGTGCGCCGATACCGCCGCTCATATCTCCATAAAGAGTACAGTACCCTAATGCTAATTCAGTTTTATTACCTGTATTAAGGACTAAAACATGAAGTCTCTTCAATCTATTTGAGATATCCATCAGAATATTTCCCCGAACGCGTGGTTGGATATTTTCATCTGCAATCGGGTCATCATCACTTTTATTGATCGCATGAAATTTCCTAATTTTTGCCAATGGCGCAGCAATCTCACCAATAAAAGTATCAACAATTTTCTGGATGGGAATTTGAATGAAATAGATTCCTAAATTTTCGGCTAATATTTGCGCATCGCTTTTACTATGATCGCTTGAGAAGCGGGAAGGCATACTAACCCCGATAACATGATCTTTCCCCAATGCCTCTACAGCAAGGCAAGTCGTCAGTGAAGAATCAATTCCCCCGCTCATTCCAACTACAGCCCGATCGAAGCCCGTCTTTCTGAAATAATCGTGGATGCCAAGGACCAACGCATTAAAAACCTCTTTCTCTGGATTATACGAGGGAAAAGGAATCACTTTAGCAGTCCAGCGTTTTAATTCAAGATTGATATAAACCAGATCCTCTTCGAACTGTTTTGCAAGCGCAATCAAATTTCCTTGGCCATCAACTGCGAAGCTTTGCCCATCAAACACGAGCTCATCCTGTCCTCCAACCAGATTTACATAGAAAAAAGGAATTCCAGTTTTAAGTGCCTTTTCTTTTAATAAATCTAACCGGGTTAATACCTTCCCTGCATAGAACGGTGAAGCCGAAATATTAATTATTAAATTAGCGCCTCGCTCGGCTAATATTTCCGTGACTTTTATTTTATATTTCTCATCCCAAATATCTTCACATATTTCGACGCCTAAATTAAAAGAAAATCCGTTATGCTCAATTGAAATCGGTTGAATAGCCGACTCTTCATTCGATTGAAAGTAGCGGGCTTCATCGAAAACGTCATAGGTGGGTAATAAAGTCTTATGAATAATTTTAATCAATTGCGTATCTTTTATCACAGCGGCGGCATTAAAGAGATTTTGGCTTGAATCATAATCAACAAAACCGATGATTGCCAAGATTTCTTGTGTGGCTTCTATGAGCTCAGCAAGAATTTCCTTGTTCTGTTTTATAAATTCAAAGTTAAGAAGTAAATCTTGCGGAGGATAGCCCGTCAGAGATAATTCTGGAAAGGCAATAATATCGGCTTGCTGATTCTTAGCTTTTTCAATAAAATCTATAATTTTTGCTTCATTTCCTCTCAAATCTCCAACGGTAGCATTGATCTGAGCTAATGCAATTTTCATTTTCAATCTCTCCTAATTATTTCCCTAAAGAACAAGGCACAATATAAAAATAAGTGTATTAGATGTTCTAAAATAAGAGCTAAAAAAGGGAGGATTTAAAGGAAAGGACTCTAAGTCCCTTCCAGAGCTGGTGCTAATTGTGATTTGTGGGTATTCTTCTGAACCAAAGCAAATAATCGCTGATAGCTCTCATCCGAGGTATCGAAATCTTGTTTCTCCAGATGTTCAAGCATATCATCCAATTCTTTATATGTAATTGAAAATCCAAGCTGCTCCGATATCTCCCCTTCAGTCGTCTGACCTTCCCATAAGCCAGCAGTTGATGTACGCTGGATTATTTTCGGAGGGATTCTAAGAAACTGAGCAATTAATCGCACGTACTTTTTATACAAATGTTTTATCGCGTAAAAATCTGCGACATCACCATATTTAGTAAAATAGCCAAGCAACTGCTCACTTTTATTCGTAGTCCCTGCTACTAAATAATTCATTTGATTCGCAAAGAAATACAAAGTTGACATTCGAATACGTGGTTTCAAATTCGCCTTCGCTAATTCTTTCACATCCTGCGCCTCTAGGACAAGCTCGAGATAAGTATCGTAAATTTTGGATACGTCGATGATTTTATATTGAATACCCAGGTATTTAATCAGTAGAAGGGCGTCATCTTGGTCGGATTCTTCAGAATAACAGGGTAAAATAAAGCCAATAACATTCTCTTTTCCGACGGCTCGAGTACACAGTGCCGCAGTTGTCGAGGAGTCAATTCCTCCACTTAGACCTACAACAATGCCCTTCGCTTTAGAGTCTCTAAAAATATTCCGAATAAAACTTGTGATTTTATTAATCTCATTTTCTATATTCATTCCATTCACCTTTCTTTCTCAAACTACAAAAAAATTGATTGAATCGTTTTTAGCAATCGTAGTATAGGTAGAATTCAAATGGATGGGGTCTGAGACGTAAAGGATCCAATTCGAATTTCCGTTTCCATTCTAGCCAACCTTCAATTAAATCAGAGGTGAATACTCCACCAGCCTTGAGGAATTCTTGGTCGACTTCGAGCGCACTAAGAGATTCCTTCAGAGAGCTAGGAACCTTGGGAACCTTTTCTTCGTCCTCTGCACACATGTGATAGATATCGACATCAAGTGGCTCGCCTGGATCCATCTTTTTCTTGATGCCATCGATCATAGCCATCAACATCGCAGGCCAAGCAAGATATGGGTTGGCACTGGGGTCAATTGGACGAAACTCTAGGCGTTTCGCTTTAGGACTTGCCACATACATGGGAATGCGAATGCCAGCTGATCTATTTCGAGCGGAAATTGCCAGATTGACAGGTGCCTCAAATCCTGGCACAAGTCGGTGATAGCTGTTGGCAGTCGGTGCTCCGAATGCGAGAATCGCGGCAGCATGGGTAAGTAGACCTCCGGCAGCATGAAGCGCTATTTCGCTTAGCCCGGCATATTGATCACCTGCGAAGAGAGGTTCTCCATCTTTCCATAATGATACATGCGTATGCATGCCGGACCCATTATCTTCAAATATGGGTTTAGGCATGAAAGTTGCCGTTTTTCCGTGTCGCTTAGCAACATTCTTGCAGATATATTTGTACCACATGTATTGGTCGCACATTTTGGTTAATTCGGCGTATTTCATGTCAATTTCGGATTGTCCTGCCGTAGCTACTTCGTGATGATGTTTTTCAATGGCAATACCCACCTTTTGCATTTCATCGACCATTTCTCCTCTGATATCAAAGTAAGTATCTGTTGGGCTGACAGGAAAGTAACCACCTTTGAAACTAGGCTTATATCCTAAGTTGGGCTCCTCAAAGCGGGCCGTGTTCCAGGCACCTTCAACCGAATCAATTTCATGCATCGATTTATTCTGTTTTTGCTCAAACCGGACTTCATCGAAGATAAAAAATTCAGGTTCCGGTCCAATGAACATCGTATCTGCAATTCCAATCTCTATGAGGTATTGGGCACTTTTCTGACAAATATATCGAGGATCTCGACTATATCTCTCGCGAGTTATGGGATCCACAATATCCGCAATCACTGAGATAGTAGGTGCGGCAAAAAATGGGTCTATACAAATCGTATTGAGATCGGGTACCGCCATCATATCGCTTTTATGAATATCCTGCCAACCTCGAATGGATGAGCCATCAAATCCAAAACCATCCTCAAAATCTTTCTCATCCATCACTTGAGAGTCTATAGCAAATGTGCAATGCTGCCACGTTCCAAGCATGTCACAAAACTTCAAGTCGAGCATTTTGGAGTTCATTTTCAGTGCATATTCAAAAAATTCTTCAGGAGTCATGGTTTTTTTCATCTCATTTGTTCATTTTTAAAATATTTTATTGACAAATTGTTCATTAACCAAAATGATTTTTTTGCCATTTTATTAATTTATTGTGTAAAAAATAAAATAATTTTAATTCAATTTTTGTTATAAAAGTTAGTTTTTTTCTATAAAAATCGACGGATAAAACAGGGGTCAATAAAAATTCTATAAAAAGTACTTTGTTCATTTTTCTTATTTTTTCTATGATAATTGAATCAAGAATAACTAACTTTTAACTTTTCTGTTCAGCTTTTCTTTACATTTTTAATTGACTCTTTTCAATTAACTTAACATATGTGAAGAAAAATAGTGCCATTTCAGATTGTAAAAAACCAAATTTTTAGATATTTGAGATCGAATTCTTGAATTTTCATTCCAATTTTTAACACATAAGCTTGAAATTTTAGCATAAAAGCTATAATACGATCAAAAATGGTATCAAATAAATATATTTTTTATTCAGGCTGTTTGATAAGCTATCGGTTCCCTTTCATTGAGAAAAGCATGAGATTAGTGGCAGATCGTTTTGGAATTGAATTGATTGAACCAGAGGGGTTCACTTGTTGTCCAGACCCGCAGGGAATTCAGAGTTATGATGAAGAGGTATGGCTTTTAGCGGCGGCTAGAAATTTAGCCTTGGCTGAAAAGGCAGGCTTAGACATTCTGACTATTTGTAATGGGTGCTATAGTACCTTCAGGAAAGTTTCTACGTTATTGAAGGAGGATTTGCATCTATTTGACAAAATAAATGCGAAATTAAGTGAATTTGAACTCCAATTTCAGGGAACTACCAAAGTTAAACACCTTCATGAATTCCTTCTCCAAGATATTAGCCTGAAGAAATTGAAGAACGCGGTAGAAAGGCCGTTAGAAGGATTCAATGTAGCCATCCATTATGGGTGTCATCTCACGCGCCCCTCATCGATTGTGGAATTTAATGATAATCGGAAATCCGTGACCTTAGAAGAGATCGTGGCTACTCTTGGTGCTAATAGTATAGAATATGAAATGAAGGATGCATGTTGTGGAGGGTCTTTGAATTTCCTGAATGAGATAGATTCGTTCGGGATTATTCAGAAAAAGCTCATGCATATCCAAAAGGCAGGGGCGAATTGCATTGCCGTGGTGTGTCCATATTGTTACTTACAATTTGAGATGGGGCAACTTAAATTGGCAAAGCAAAATGTGGAGATTGCAATTCCAGTCTTACATTTAGCGGAGCTCATTGCGGTTGCCCTGGGCATTGAGAATATTGATAATTTATTAGAAATGCATAAGATAAAGCCGAATTTCCCCACTCAACAACTTGAATCAGAGTTGATGAGGTATGCTGAAGCCCACTTAAATTTGGATTTTCTGAGAATCTGTGCTCGCTGCAGGGCCTGTTCCAAGGATTGCACGCTAGTGGGCACCTTAGATTTTGATCCACTCCGTTTTGTGGATTTAATCTTGCAAGGGCGTGTGTTAGAGGCAATCCAGAATGAAGGGATATGGAAATGCTTGAATTGTTATAATTGCTATGAAAAATGCCCCCAACGGATGGGATTAGCGCAATTCTTCATGAAATTGCGGAATTTAGCCATGAAGCAAGGCTATGAACTCGCCTCGATAACTGCAGAATCGGGCAAATTTCTCCAAGATGGGGTTGCTACGGGAAAGATAGAAGGCGCCCGGAAGCGGTTAGATCTCCCAGTTAATAGAATAGGCATCGAGGAATTAAGAGAGCTAATGACCAAGAAAGCAAAACAGGACGTGGAAATATGAGAAAAAATTCCTTTGCAACTATGCCCCAATTCAAGGATGATAAAGTATTTGATGCCTGTGGCATTGCTGGCTTCATCAATATTGATGGGCAATGTGAGAATGGTATAAAAATTAAGCAGATGATCTCAATTCTGAGAGATCGGGAGAATGGACTCGGTGGTGGCTTTGCCGTCTATGGAATTTGGCCCGAATTCGCGGATCAGTATTGCTTACAGCTTCTCTTAGATGATGAATTAGTTGTTGAATTAGTGGAGGAATATTTGAAGAAAAATGTGAACATAATTCGAGATGAACAATGTCCAACGGGTGATAATATTCATCCAGCTCCGCTTGTATGGCGGTTCTTCATCGATGTCCCTGAATCAGTGGAGAATCCCGATGATTTCATCGTGGATCTAGTGATGGGTATTCATACGCAAATTCCTGGAGCCTTCTGCCTTTCTAGCGGGAAAAATATGGCGGTGTTTAAAGGCAATAGCTGGGCGACTGACATTGCGGACTTTTACAAGATAGAGCAGTATAAAGGATTCCTATGGCTGGCACACAGTCGTTTCCCTACCAATACGCCGGGATGGTGGGGTGGGGCACATCCGTTCAATATTTTGGATTATTCAGTGGTCCATAATGGAGAAATAACATCCTATGGCACGAATAGGCGGTATTTGGAGATGTGGGGTTACCAATGCAAATTGCTGACGGATACGGAAGTGATTGCATATTTTTTTGATTTATTGACGCGGAAGCAAGGTCTTTCCAAGTTGATTGCATGTAATATCTTGACACCTCCTTATTATGATGAAATCACCCGAATGGAGAATGGAGACCGGAATTACTTTAAATTGCTTCGCATAAATTATGGTGCGGCAATGTTGAATGGACCATTCAGTATTCTGGTTGCTTGTAATAGACCGGTTCCATCGCTACTCGGGCTGACTGATCGGAAAAAATTGCGACCTTTGGTCGCGGGGATTTCAGAGGATAGTAATACGGTTTATATGAGCAGTGAAGAAAGCGCAATCCGATATGTGGAGCCTAACCCTTCGTCAATTTGGGCCCCGACCGCCGGCATGCCTATCATTGCAGAATTAGGAACGGGACTCATTTCAATGGGAGGTGACCGTATACTTCGTCCCCAAAAACTCGAAATAGAAATAGGTTGAGGTGGTAAAATGGCATTTGAATCAAATATAAGGCATAATATTCCCCCAAAATTTTTCGTAGAATTTAATCGAGAACGATGCATACTTTGTAAGAGATGTACTATCAATTGTTCCTACGGAGCTTTATCGTTTAATGGAGAACGCATAGTTGCAGATAATTATCAATGTGTCATGTGTCAGCGCTGTGCACTTATGTGTCCTCAAGCTGCAATTAAAATTGAGGTTAATAATTTTCAATATGCGCCGCACTTTAACTATGATGATAGAATAAGACGAATTATATATGAACAATCAGGTAGTGGCGGGGTTTTATTAGCCTCAAGTGGATGTGATTTGCCGTATCATCAAATTTTCGATGATCTTTTACTTGATGCCTGCCAAGTGACGAATCCCTCCATTGATCCTCTAAGAGAACCCGTAGAAACGAATGTTTTTGTGGGTCGAAAATTGGCACAATTGATCCCGGAAATTGATTCTCGTGATGTGATGTTAGAAATGGACTATCCGCCGAATTTGGAAATCCAAGAGCCGCTCATTATTGGGCACATGTCCATTGGTAGTATATCATATAACGCGTGTCTATCGATTTATAAGGCAGCACAGGAAATCAAGACGCTGGCAGGTTCAGGTGAAGGCGGGTTGCATAAAGACTTCTACAAATACAAAGATCACATTATCGTTGAAATTGCCTCAGGGCGGTTTGGTGTTGATACCAAATATATCAAAGGTGCTGCAGCAGTGGAGATAAAAATTGGGCAAGGTGCCAAGCCAGGCCATGGTGGACATTTACCTGGTGAAAAAGTTACTAAAATGATCTCGGAAACAAGAATGATTCCTCAGGGATCGGATGCTTTATCACCCTATCCGCATCATGATATCTATTCAATTGAAGATCTGGCCCAGTTAGTTAGTGCTTTAAAAGAAACCACCGATTATCAGGTCCCAGTGGGTGTAAAAATTGCGGCAGTCCATAATGTAGCACCTATTGCAAGTGGAATCGTACGTGCTGGAGCGGATTTTATCACTATTGATGGTTTTCGAGGCGGCACGGGGGCAGCTCCCCGCATTGTACGAGATCACGTGGGGATTCCTATAGAAATTGCCATAGCAGCAGTTGATCAACGATTACGAGAAGAAAAAATTCGTCAGAATGTTACTATCTTCGCAGGTGGAAGTATTCGATATTCAGCTGATTTAATCAAAATAATAGCTTTGGGTGCTGATGCAGCCGAAATTTGCACGCCAGTTCTGATTGCTATGGGCTGCACTGTCTGTCAAAGTTGTCATCGAGGACTATGCGCCTGGGGAATCGCGACCCAACGAGCTGACTTAATGCAACGCTTAGATGTCAATATGGCAAGCAAACGAATAATGAATCTTTTTCGGTCCTGGAATGAAGAGCTTAGAGAGATTCTTGGAGCAATGGGAATTGATTCGGTGGAAAGCTTGAGAGGAAATAGAGATCGATTACGATATATTGGTGCAAACCCAAAAATAGCCAAAGTTCTGGGGGTAAAACATGCTGGAGAATAATGCAATTTTGGATTGGAATATAATTTCTGCGAAACAAGATGACATGCCACTATCTTATAAAGTACTGAATTCCGCTATTAGAGAATCGATAAGAAATAATCAGAAACGGATAAAACTCGTAGATGTGCTTGGGCAACGGTTTATAGGCGCGGGACTGGAATGTTCTGAAGCGGATCCCATCGAAATAGAAATTAGTGGGACGCCTGGAAACGATCTAGGAATATTTATGGATGGCCCAACAATAAGAGTCAAAGGAAATGCAGAGGATCAAGTTGGCAATACGATGAATAGTGGGACTATCATTATAGATGGCGATTGCCGTGATGTTGCAGGTCTCTCGATGCGAGGCGGAAAAATATTTATGAAGGGCAGCGGTGGCTATCGGCTTGGTATTCACATGAAGGAATATCAAAATCAGATTCCCATCTTAGCCGTTGGTGGAGCTGGCAAAGAGTTTTTCGGTGAATACATGGCAGGTGGCATCCTAGTTGCGCTTGGATTAAAATTTGAAAATGGGCATGTTATTAATCTTGGAAGGGCATGTTCGCCTAATCTGGGAAATGGAATCCATGGTGGCAGAATTTTCATAAGAGGCGATGTACCAGATGCTTATCTTGGGGTAGGAGCCGTGAAAATTCAGTTTTCTCAAGAAGATATAAAATTGTTATTCCCAATAATTTCAGAATTTTGCAAATATTTCAATGTTGATGAAGATTTTATCTTGGAAAGAGCTTTCACTAAAATATTGCCAGGTTCGCATCGACCTTTTGCTGCTTATTACACTGCAAAGCCAATTTGATTTGAAAGAAGATGAAGAATAGGTCATCTTAAGAATTGTATCTTTTTTTTTATTCTTTTACTTCTTTTTTATTTTATAGCTGTAAAAAATTAGCATTTTAAACCTGTATATGTTTAATTTATTCAATTGAAGATAGACCCGTGAGTATTGGTGAATTCGATGGATGAAGCCCAGTTCGAAAAAAATGCAACAATTTTGAGACAGCAGTGGCTGGAGGAATTAGAAGGGTCTATCAAAGAAATAGAGAAAATAATTGAAGAAGAATTCTATGGGGGCATTTGGGGGGTTTTATTTAATCGGATTGTAGCACATCTTTATAGCCTCTTCCTTTCGAACGCCATTAAAAAGAAGATTATAAAGCAGTTTGACGTGATATTGAAAGCCAGTAAGGAATACGATAGCAATTCCAATGAAGTTTTAGAGAAATATTTCGCTGAATACTTAGCAAATGATCCCGGATATGCAAGAACGAAGAAAAACCATTCCAAATTGCCTGAATTTCGAGAGCGGGTCAAGAAAAGTTTTGCTTTAATGCTAAGAAATACCAATGATTTGTTGAACGGCTGTGGAGACTGTTATGATGAGCTGCTGCTTAACGCCTATAAAACCAAAGAAGAAGCATGGCGGGCTACTTTCAATCTCATCGATGATGCTGAAGAGAATATGAATTTTACGATACAAAATAAAATGCTAAAAATCACCAGTTTAATTCGCAATCAAACCATCAATATATTATGTCGTGAAATTGCGATTTCACGAACGTACTATACTACAAAATTAAATGAGATTTTTAGCGATTGATTCATGTAATTATTTTAAATTGTTAATAGCAATTTTTATTCTATCACGAAATTTTTTAGCATCAAGAATTACAGTCTTAGCTTCTTTTTCGGTAATTTTTCTAAAAGTTAAATAATCACTTTCTTCTCTTAATTCTTCAATTTTATGAATGGACTTACTATATTCCTTTTCAATTGTTCCGTCTTCGATAAATTCAGATCCAAATTTAGAAATTACTCCCTTATGCGTTTTAACCTCTATTTTTCTTGTTTTAAGTAAGGCTTTGGCAGCAAGATACATGGAATAATAAGCTCTACTAATGCAATCCTCATAATAGCCTTGATAAAACACAACTGTGCAACTTTAAGGCGTTCTTCTGATTTTTTCAGAAGAATATCAATTTCATCCAATAATTATACCTTCTTTCATAACATTTTTTATGAAAGATGTTGGTAGCTCTAATAAACGTTGATGATCACTTTTGGATATAACCTTCGGTGAGATGTATTCTCGTGTCTCAAGAAGTAAATCAAAGGCAATTCCCAATATATCGTTTCTTCTACATTATGGACGTAATATGATAACACCAATGCTGCTGAATGTTGCAATTAAAACAGTAGATTTATGATTTTTTAGAAAAAGGGGATGTAAAAGAGTCGAAAAATAGTATTAATTTTTGTACGCAGAAGATAGCCTAATGCGTTAAAATGGGAAATTAATGCGAAAAATTATCTAAAAGGATCGATTGAAATGATAGAAGATAGGAAAGCAGTGTTGATACTAGCAGATGGAACTTATTTTGAAGGTAATGGGTTTGGTACAACGGCTAAAACTTATGGAGAAGTCGTTTTTAATACGGTTACACTTGGCTATGCAGAGTGTATGACTGATCCATCTTATAATGGGCAAATTCTTACGTTTAGTTATCCACTCATTGGAAATATTGGAGTTCCATCGCCAAATGAGCGTGATGAATATGGAATCTCCAAATTATTGGAATCGGATTATGATCATTTCGCTCTTGGACAGCCAACAGTCAGCTATGAGGACCATCCCTCTCCCCATTTAATCAAGATGCGAGGTATCGTAGTTAATGAGGCATGTCAAATCCCCTCACATGTAACTTCTTCAATGACCATAGATGAATGGATGAAGCGGGAAAACATTCCAGGTATTGAGGGAGTCGATACCAGGGATCTTATAAAGAAGTTACGTGATGACGGCGTCATGTTGGGGATTTTACAAGTGTTCGAAGAAGGGGAAGAACCTGATATTGAAAGATTGCGAGAAGATGTAGTAAAAGTGGAAGATCCGAACTCCCAAAATTTAGTTGGAGAGGTTTCCGTGAAAGAACCCCTTCATTACGAGCACGCTAGCGGACTATTCAAAGTTGTAGTAATAGATTTGGGCATGAAATTTAATATTTTACGAAGCCTTTTAACGAGACAGGCATCAATTATAAGGGTTCCCTATAATTTCTCAGCAGCAGAAATTCTGGAGTATAAACCGGACGGCATTTTAATCACCAATGGTCCAGGGGATCCAAAACATGAAGGCCTTAAATCAACTGTTGAGAATGTGCGGCAATTAGTTGAGGAACGAATCCCTTTAATGGGAATTTGCCTTGGAAACCAAATATTTTCATTAGCTATGGGAGCAGATACGTTTAAATTGAAGTATGGGCATCGATCCGCCAATCAACCTAGCTTGGATTTAGAAACAAACCGCTGTTATGTCACTTTTCAAAATCATGGCTACGCAGTGGATCCTGACTCGTTGCAACAAACGGATTTGAAACTATGGTATGTCAATGTGAATGATAATACAGTGGAGGGCGTGAAACACACCAAAGCTAAGGCGTATTCGATCGAGTTTCATCCGGAACATCTGCCAGGGCCCATAGATGCGAAACACTTATTCGATAACTTTATTGAGATGATGAAATCGAAGGAGGGCTGAAAAATGACAAGATATGAATGGATAAAAAAGGTTATAATTATTGGCTCAGGAGCAATTCGAATCGGTCAGGCGGGTGAGTTTGATTATTCAGGGAGTCAGTGCTTGAAGGCAATGCGAGAGGAAGGTATTTACACAATCCTGGTCAATCCAAATATTGCAACAATTCAGACAGACCCCCAGCTGGCCGATAAGGTTTATTTATTGCCACTTATTCCCACCTTTTTGGAAAAAGTCATTGAGAAAGAACGGCCTGACTCAATTCTACTTTCGTGGGGTGGGCAAACTGGTTTAAATTGTGGAGTAGAATTAGCAGACCTCGGTGTTTTAGAGAAATATGATGTGAAGGTTCTGGGAACTCCAGTTCAGGCGATTAGGGATACTGAAGATCGAGAGCTTTTCCGCCAAGCCTGCATGAGAGCAGGGGTCACTATTCCGAAAAGTAGAGTAGCTACCAATTATGATGAGGCTCTTGAAATTGTAACAGATATCGGTTTTCCAGTGATCATTAGACCCGCCTATACTTTAGGTGGGAAAGGGTCAGGTGTTGCTCGAAATGCAACCCAATTATTCGATATAGCCAATGTAGGCTTGACACAAAGTATGATTGGTCAAGTCTTAGTTGAAGAATATTTAGATTTACCGTATTGGAAAGAAATTGAATATGAGGTTGTTCGAGACCGAGATAATAATTGTCTGACTGTCTGTAGCATGGAAAATTTTGATCCTATGGGGATTCATACAGGGGATTCTATTGTGGTAGCCCCAATTCAAACATTAAATGAAATTGAACATAATGAACTTCGGAATGCATCCATCAGATTAATTAGCCAGCTTGGTATTACGGGCGAGTGTAATATCCAATATGCCCTGCATGCATTAACAGCAGACTATCGAGCGATTGAAATAAATGCGCGTATGTCGCGATCGAGTGCGTTGGCATCTAAAGCAACAGGATATCCATTAGCCTACATTGCAGCGAAGCTGGCATTGGGATATACACTCCCGGAAATTCCAAATATGATTACAAAGATTACTAAATCCTGTTTTGAGCCAGCTCCTGACTATTTGGTGGTTAAATATCCGCGGTGGGACACCACTAAGTTCCGGGGTGAGGTCAGTCGTCGCATTGGCACTCAAATGAAAAGTGTGGGAGAAGTCATGGCGATAGGTAGGAATTTCGAAGAAACGATTCAGAAGGCGGTGCGGATGCTGGAAATCGGAAAGGTTGGCTTAGTGGGCAATCCTGATGAGGACACTGATGAATCATTGGAGGATCTTAGAAAAGAAATAAATGAGGCCACCGATGAGAGATTGTTTAAAGTGGTAAAAGCATTGAAAAAAGGAGTATCTATTGATGATGTTTATCAATTGACGGGCATTGATAAATTCTTTATCTATAAAATACTCCATATCATCGAAATTGAGAAGCAATTAAAGGAGTTCAATAGATTATCTGATGAGAAAGCAGTTGCTAAACTATTGAAAATCGCTAAAACCTATGGTTTCTCAGATAAGCAGATTGCTAAATACTGGAAAACCAATGAAATGAGTGTTCGAAGAATGCGGCAACGAAATGCGATTATCCCTGCTATCAAACAAATTGATACCTTATCCGCCGAATGGCCTGCCTACGTCAATTATTTATACGCTACTTATTGTGGAAACAAGGATGATGTAGATTTCAGTAATAAAGGCAAAAAAATCGTAGTTCTTGGTTCAGGAACTTACCGTATCGGGAGCAGCGTAGAGTTTGATTGGGGATCCGTCAACCTAGTTTGGGGACTGAAAAAGTTAGGCGTAGATGAGGTAATAATGTTTAATCTCAACCCAGAGACAGTCTCAACGGATTATGATATAAGTGATAAGCTTTATTTTGAAGAAATGACCTTAGAAAGAGTCCTTGATGTCTATGAGAAAGAGAATCCTTATGGAATTGTGGTATCCGTAGGAGGACAAACCCCCAATAATCTGGCTCCAAAGCTAGCCACAGCTCGTGAATATTATAAAACGCGCCATGTCAATATTTTAGGGACTTTGGGAAAAAATATCGATAAAGCGGAAGATCGGTCTAAATTTAGTTCTATATTAGATGGTTTAAAGATTAAACAACCAAAATGGAATGCTTTAAGTACATCAGAAGAGGCTAAAAACTTTGCGGAGAAGGTCGGTTATCCGGTCTTAATTCGCCCCAGCTACGTTTTAAGTGGGCAGGCTATGCGGGTCGCCTATTCCGATGAGGAATTAATGGATTATCTGGAATTTGCGGCCAGCGTTTCAAAAGAGTATCCAGTAGTTATCACGAAATATATAGAGAATGCGAGAGAAGTAGAGGTAGATGGCATTTCTGATGGAGAAGATGTCTTGATTGGTGCGGTGATTGAGCATGTGGAGAATGCAGGAATTCATAGTGGGGATGCGTCGATGACAATTCCTCCTCAAACACTCGATTCGACGGTTATTGCAACTATTGAAGAATACAGCAGGCAAATAGCCTATTCCCTGCAAATCAAAGGACCTTTCAATGTCCAATATATCGTGAAAAATAATGAGGTATCTGTAATAGAGTGCAATCTGAGATCGAGCCGAAGTATGCCTTATGTTTCAAAAAGTAAAGGCATCAATTTAATGCAAGTTGCTGCAGCGGTTATGCTCGGAAAGACTTTGCGTGAAATAGGTATATTAAAAGCACCGCCCATTACCTATGTCAGTGCTAAGATTCCACAATTCTCTTTCATGAGATTACAGGGCGCAGACCCAATTCTGGGGGTAGAGATGGTAAGCACAGGTGAAGTTGCTTGCATTGGCGAGGACTTTTACGAGGCGTTCCTTAAAGGACTCTTAGCCGCTGAATTTGATGTTCCCCTTAACGGAGGGACTGTGCTAATTACCATTGGGGGTACCCCAGAATTCAAGCAGAAAATAATACCGCTTGCCCAAAAATTAATTAAACTGGGGAAAACCCTCTATGCTACCGAACATACAGCCGAAATTTTTGCATCAAATGATATTCCGGTGACCGTACTGTATAAAATCAAAGAGCCCGATCGCAAACCCAATATCCTCGATTACTTGCTCCAGCATAAAATTAATCTCATCATCAATATTCCTTCTACGGGAACCGTAGAAAAAATGGTGGATATACTCAAGGATGAATACGAGATACGTCGGCGTGCGATTGAATTTAATGTCCCCGTTGTAACAAACTTAGAATTAGCAGAAGCACTCGTTGTTGCTCTAGAAAAAGCGCAGCGAAGAGACTTTACTATCATTCCCTTGAATGAATACCTTGATAAATTGCCGTTTCGGTATGGTATTTAAGAAGTATTTAAATTAGACTTCAAATCCTTCCATTCTTTTTTCTATTTCACTCTGTTTTTCTACCTATACTAATTAAAACAACTATTCAATCAAACGTTGCAATTGAAACATTAGCTCTTTATGATTCCTTTTCAGAAAATGCATTTAAAAAATGATGTTACCTATGGCAAATGCTCGAAAGGCAATTTTAGTCCTCAGTGATGGAACTTATTTCGAAGGTATTGGCTTTGGTGCGACAGTAAAGGTTGAGGGTGAAGTTGTTTTTAATACGGGGATGGTAGGCTACCCTGAAAGTATGACCGATCCCTCCTATCAAGGGCAGATTCTGACCTTAACGTATCCATTAATTGGAAATTACGGCGTTCCTGATCCTGATGCTCGTGATAAATGGAAAATTCCTCGCTTTTTTGAATCGGATTTTGATGAATATGCACCTGATCAGCAGGTTGAGCAACATGACCAGCATCCCAATCCAAAGGGTATAAAAATTACAGCTTTGATTGTTCATGAACTCTGTCAGCAACCCTCACACTGGAATTCAAAAATGACTTTAGAGCAGTGGATGATTAGTGAAGGAATTCCAGGGATTGAAGGAATCGATACCCGAGAATTGACGAAGAAATTGCGAGAGCATGGAGTGATGTTGGGCTTAGTAAAGGTTTGTGAGGAGGGGGAAGAGCCGGATATTGAGAAGTTAGTGCATGAAGTGGATAATATTCAGGATCCAAATGATCGGAACCTCGTTAAAGAAGTATCCGTGAAAAGCCCGATGGTTTATGAGAATAATAACTCCAAAAAAATTGCTTTAATTGATGTGGGAGCTAAATTGAATATCATTCGCAATCTTTTAGCACGAAACTTAACGGTCATTCGAGTGCCTTACGATTTCTCTGCCCAAGAAATCCTGGAATACCATCCAGACGGGTTCTTTATCACCAATGGACCTGGGAATCCGAAGCATCCGAGCTTGAAAACCACCATTGAAACCACATGCGAATTGGTAGAAGAGAATTTGCCTTTAATGGGCATTTGCTACGGAAACCAAATCTTTTCGCTTGCTATGGGAGCGGATACGTATAAGCTGAAATACGGCCACCGGTCTCAAAATCAACCTTGCATGGATTTAGAGACAGAGCGATGCTATATTACAACTCAAAATCACGGCTTCGCTGTCGATGTTGAATCCTTGAAACAGACTGATTTGAAATTATGGTTTATTAATGCCAATGATAAGACAGTAGAAGGCGTGAAACATACCAAAAAGAATGCCTTTTCTGTTCAATTTCATCCAGAGCATTATCCAGGCCCTGTAGATGCAGAATATTTATTCGATTACTTTATGCACTCAATGGAAACGAGGGGGGACTAAATGGGGCGATTTGAATGGGTTAAAAAAGTCTTAATGCTGGGCTCTGGAGCAATTCGGATTGGGCAGGCAGGGGAATTTGATTATTCGGGAAGTCAAGCACTTAAAGCAATCCGAGAAGAAGGAATTGATACTGTACTCGTCAATCCGAATATTGCAACCATTCAAACGGACCCTCAGCTCGCAGGCAAGGTATACTTACTACCGATTCTGCCTGATTTTGTAGAGAAAGTCATCGAAAAGGAGCGCCCGGATGCAGTAATGCTTGGGTTTGGTGGTCAAACTTCGCTCAATTGCGGAGTTGAGCTGGCAGAGAAGGGTGTTTATGAGAAATATGGGATAAAAGTCTTAGGACCCTCTATTAAAGCTATTCAGGAGACGGAAGATCGGGAACTTTTTCGCCAAGCTATGATTAGAGCTGGCATCAAAATTGCAAGAAGTAAAAGTGCCACGAATCTGGAAGATGCATTGGAAATTGCACATGAAATTGGTTATCCAATAATCACTCGTGTTGCTTATACATTGGGTGGCAAGGGATCAGGAGTTGCACGGAATGATGAGCAATTTATCGAAATAGCGAAAATAGGACTCGCCCAGAGCATGATTAGACAAATTTTAGTGGAAGAATATTTAGAAACCCCTCATTGGAAAGAAATTGAATATGAAGTTGTGAGGGATTATCAGGATAATTGTATAACAGTTTGTAATATAGAGAATGTTGATCCATTAGGTATCCATACGGGAGATTCAATTGTTGTTGCACCTTCTCAAACATTAACGAATTCGGAGTATCACCTTCTTCGGGATGCTTCTATTCGCGTGATTCGTCGCCTTGAAATTATTGGAGAATGCAATATTCAATATGCTTTGTATCAATACTCAGAGGAGTTCCGGGCAATCGAAGTGAATCCGCGGTTATCACGATCCAGTGCTTTAGCATCCAAAGCAACTGGCTATCCACTTGCCTATATTGCAGCAAAGCTCGCTCTAGGGTATTCTCTTCCAGAACTTATTAATAAAGTAACTAATGTTACAACTGCCTGTTTCGAACCAGCATTAGATTATATCGTTTGTAAAATCCCGAGGTGGGATACCGTGAAATTTCGTGGTGAGGTAAGCCGGCGTATTGGAACACAGATGAAAAGTGTGGGAGAAGTCATGGGAATTGGACGTAATTTTGAGGAGGCGTTACAGAAAGCCATCCGGATGTTGGAAATTGGCAAAGTCGGGCTGGTTGGTAACCGTGATGAGGAATTCAAAGAGCCCTTAGCTCATTTAGAACAAGATTTAAGGGAACCGACGGATGAGCGCTTCTTCAAAATAGTGAAAGCGCTCAAACAAGGTATGTCTGTTGATGAAATTTTTGAGTTAACGGGAATCGATAGATGGTTTCTCTATAAAATGCTCCATATTATTAAGATAGAGAAGAATATCAAAGAGTTTAGAAATAAGAAAGATTATTCTGAAAAGGATTTAGCTGATTTAATTGCATATGCCAAGAAATATGGGTTTTCGGATGAGCAGATAGCACATTGCCTAAAAATGGAGGATTTAAGTGTTCGTCGTGTGCGCAAACGGTTTGAGGTAAATCCTGTTATTAAGCAGATTGATACACTAGCCGCCGAATGGCCCGCTCAAACAAATTATCTTTATACAACTTATGGTGGCACGGCAGACGACTTAGATTTTGCAGAGAAAAATAAAAAAATAATTGTACTTGGCTCTGGAACCTATCGGATAGGAAGCAGTGTTGAATTTGATTGGGGCTCCGTCAATCTAGTTTGGGGATTGAAGAAGCTAGGAGTAGACGAAGTCATTATGTTCAATTTCAATCCAGAAACAGTTTCAACTGATTTCGATATCAGTGATAAACTTTACTTTGAGGAGATGACATTAGAACGAGTATTAGATGTTTATGAAAAGGAGAATCCCTATGGAATTGTAGTTTCTGTTGGAGGACAGACACCTAATAATCTAGCACCGAAATTATCTAAGGCACGTGATCATTATAAAACGCGATATATTAATGTTTTAGGCACTTTAGGAAAAAACATCGATAAAGCAGAAGACAGATCGAAATTTAGCTATATCTTAGATCAATTGAAAATCCAACAACCAAAGTGGAATGCCTTAAATACGCTTGAAGAAGCAGAATCCTTTGCGAATTTGGTTGGATACCCTGTACTGATTCGTCCTAGCTATGTCCTCAGTGGCGCCGCTATGCGTGTAGCTTATTCAGACCAGCAATTAATTGAGTATGTAAATTTTGCTACTCAAATTTCAAAGGAGTACCCTGTAGTTATAACCAAATATATTGAGAATGCACGAGAGGTTGAAGTGGATGCTATTTCAGATGGCGAGGATGTTCTTATTGGAGCAGTAATAGAGCATGTGGAGAATGCTGGAACTCATAGTGGCGATGCATCCATGTCCATTCCACCTTTAACAATCGAATCAGATGTGATTTCTAACATAAAGTTATATACTGAAGAGATAGCTAGAGTGCTTCAGATACGAGGCCCTTTTAATGTACAATACATCGTAAAAGACCACACTGTATATGTCATTGAATGCAATTTGCGTTCTAGTCGCTCCATGCCTTATGTCTCAAAAACAAAGGGCGTAAATTTGATGGAAATCGCAGCTTCAGTTATGTTGGGGAAAAAGTTACGTGATATTGGAATATTGGAAACACCAGAACTAACCTATAACAGCGTTAAGATACCTCAATTCTCATTTATGCGATTGCATGGAGCAGATCCTATTTTGGGCGTAGAAATGGTCAGCACTGGGGAGGTTGCATGTTTTGGGGAGGATTTTTATGAAGGATTTTTGAAAGGACTTCTTGCGGCAGAGTTTGAAGTTCCATTACATGGTGGAAATGTCCTAATTACAGTTGGAGGTAAATTAAAACAAGCTGTAGTGCCTATTACTAAAAAATTGCTGAAGTTAGGGTATAGTATTTATGCGACTGAGCATACTGCAGAAATATTTACGATGAATAACATTCCAGCAACAGTCCTTAACAAAATTAAAGAACCTGAGAGAAAGCCCAATATTCTAGAATTTTTGTATGAACGGAAAATCGATTTAATTATTAATATCCCCGAAACCTCTACACTCGAAAAAATGGTAGATATTTTGGCAGATGAATATGAGATACGTCGAAAAGCCGTCGAATTCAATGTCCCTGTTATAACTAATTTAGAATTAGCGAATGCGCTAGTTATTGCCCTGGAAAAGTCGCAACGAAGAGAATTTACCATCATTTCATTGAATGAGTATTTGGATAAGTTGCCGTTCAAATTTTGGAGTGGATTGGAGTAAGTCCGTAGCCTGAACTTCATTTACTAAAAAATTACCATTTTTCATTAATTTATTAAAAAAGGCATACAGGATTGCATTGCAAGTTTGACAGAACCTCTTTCTAATTTTATAATGTTTTTAAGGCACCATTTACTTAATAACCCTAAGCAAAGATGATTCGAGAAGATAGCATCCGAAAAGGATTGAGTTTGGAAAGGTGAGTATATCACAGAAGTTTTGAATCGAAATTTGGTTCATCGGTTGGTAATACGCGAACTATGGGAATTATTCCGGAGAAAATTAATGAGAAATTCATGAAAATAAATAAAAAATTTAATATATGCGAGTATTGAAAATTGTGGATATGATCCACCCAAGTATAAAAAAAAGTTTAGGGTTTGAATCTAGCGAAGAGGATTTGGAATTTTTAGAAAAGTGGAAGGAACTCACATCTAATAAGCGCAAACCCTGTTGGGTTTTAAAATATTGCCCCTATGGAGAACTTGTTGAACAATTTCCCTTATTGCCGCCCCTTCGAGCTTGGGCAATACAACACGATGAATATGTAAAAGCGTGTTTAGAGAAGGGTGTATCTGGGGTTGAACCCGATGTGAAACCTATGAATGAAAAAATGCGGGAATTATTTGAAAAGGAAGTCTCAGAATTTAATCCAGATAATTATCCCGAAGAAATCCCTTTGGAAATTGTTGAATGGAGTTGTCAGATCTTTGGACACATCTGCCCAGTAGTTTTCTCAGCCGAGAATGTTACTGAAGAAGAAGACCAGAAGTGGAAAAGGAAGCTATTCCAGCAGGAAAAGGAAAAGTGGAAGCATTTTCCCTAAAAAAATATACTAATTTCAATATTAGGTAAGTATTTCATGCATGTAAAATGATAACTTTGATAAAAATATGCTGTGTTTTTGATAAAATTGTTGAATTAACTGAGTTAAAATTATTCACAAGATATTAATTATAGAGGAATTATCATTATTAGAGGAATCAGGATTTGAAACAGCCCGACACTATTTTAATCATGGATTTTGGTGGGCAATATACCCAGTTGATTGCCCGGCGCGTTCGAGATCTATCAGTATATTCTGAAATTATTCCATATACTGCAACTCTAAGCGAAATTCAGTTATTCAACCCAAAGGGGATTATCCTCTCCGGTGGGCCAAAGAGCGTTTATGAAAATGGGAGTCCCACCATTTCAGAGGAATTTTTCGACTATTGCAAAGAGAATTCCATTCCAGTGCTGGGGATTTGCTACGGCTTGCAGCTAATCGGGCATGTTTTTGGGGGGCAAATAACCTCTTTTCCGAAAAAGGAATACGGTAAAATAGAAATTGATGTAAATCAAGCGGATTTGTTGAAAGGGCTAGATGCCACTGAATCAGTTTGGATGAGTCATGGAGATCAAATAACTGAGCTACCTGCAGGCTTTGAGGTCATCGCTTCGTCAGAAACATGTCCAATTGCCGCGATTCAAAATAAAGATCACCATATCTATGCAGTTCAATTTCATATAGAGGTGAGCCATACTCCGAAAGGGATGCAAATTCTGAGGAATTTCATTTTTAATATTTGTAAGTGCAACCCTAATTGGATAATGGCGGACTTTATAGAGGATGTAATATCCAAAATTCAAGAAACTGTTGGAGATGAAAAGGTTATTATGGCGGTTAGTGGCGGGGTCGATTCAACCGTTGCCGCCACGCTCATAGAGAAAGCCATAAGCGACCGTGTGTTTTGTATCTTTGTGGATAATGGCTTAATGCGAAAGAACGAGGTGGGGGAAGTGAGGTACAATTTTGAGAATATCCTGCGATTCGCCCACTTCTTTGTAATTGATGCCGCGAGCCTCTTTTTATCCCGATTGGAAGGCGTGACGGAGCCCGAAGAAAAGCGGAGAATTATTGCAAGCACCTTTTTTGAAGTCTTCGAGGAGAAAGCCGATGAATTGAAGGCGGAATATGGCGAAATAAAGTTTTTAGGGCAGGGAACGATAGCCCCGGATCGGATAGAAAGTGGCGTAACTAGCAGCACTTCTGCGAAAATCAAGAGCCATCACAATGTTACTCTTCCAGAAAAGCTGAATTTGAAAATTTTAGAACCCCTAGCTCTATTATACAAGGATGAGGTCCGAACGGTAGGAAGAGAACTAGGCCTTCCAGAGGAATTCATTCGGAGACACCCATTTCCAGGACCCTCATTAGCCATTCGAATTGTTGGGGAGGTTACTGAAAAAAAGCTTCAAATTGTACGGGAATCAGATGCAATCTTAATCGAAGAGATTAAAAAAGCGGGAATCTATAGTAAGGTATGGCAAGCTTTCACAAGTTATCTCCCCATCAAATCAGTCGGAGTTATGGGTGATGCACGAACTTATCAGAATATGGTTCTGATCCGGATGATTGAAAGCCAAGATGCAATGACCGCGAACTTTGCAAAAGTGGATTGGGATCTTCTTGAGCACATTGCTTCTCGAATTATGAATGAGGTTCCAGGAGTTAATCGGGTGGTTTATGATGTTTCCAATAAACCCCCTGCAACCATCGAATTAGAGTAATAATGAATTTTTGGTGAAAGGATGGTAAATCTTGCGATAGTCAATTACGAGATGGGCAATTTAAAGAGTATAAGCAGTGGTTTAAAGAAAGTTGGGGCAGAGGTTCAAATTACGAAAGATCCGAACGCCCTTATCGCCGCGGATGGGATTGTCATTCCAGGAGTAGGGGCATTTGGCGATGCTATGAAAAACCTTGCGCCATTGCAACCAACTATTTTAGAAGAAATTAGTAATGGGAAACCCTTTCTAGGGGTTTGTTTGGGAGCACAACTCATATTTGAAGAGAGCACAGAATTTGGACTTCATAAAGGGTTAGCCATTTTGAAAGGCTATATTGAACGATTGCCAGAAACTGTTATTGCACCCCAGATAGGTTGGAATCAATTGATAATTCAGCAATTTGATAATCCATTGGTAGAAGGCGTAGAGAATTACAGTTACGTCTATTTTGTGCATTCCTTCTACCCGGTTCCCGAAAATCCAGATATAATAGTCGCAAAAACAGATTATGGACTTGAATTCGCTTCAATAGTCGCACAGGACCACATCTTTGCTACTCAGTTTCACCCAGAGAAAAGCAGTGCCGTAGGTTTACATATTTTGGAGAATTTCATCAATTTCATCAAGCAATAGAGGTAATCCAATGCTGGCAAAGCGAATTATACCCTGCTTGGATATGATAGAGGGGCGAGTTGTGAAGGGAGTGCGGTTTGTTAATTTAATAGATGCCGGAGATCCTCCGGAACTCGCTGTCGCATATGAAGCAGAAGGGGCCGATGAAATCGTTTTCCTCGATATAACAGCCTCCTATGAAGAGCGAGATATTCTCATAGATGTCGTGCAAAGAACTTCCGATCAACTTTTTATCCCTTTTACTGTGGGAGGCGGAATTAGAACCGTAAAAGATATCCAAAGTATCTTGAAGGCTGGGGCGGATAAAGTTAGTATTAACACCGCCGCAGTGAAATCGCCTGAATTTATTCAAAAATCGGCGCGGGTCTTTGGCAGCCAATGTATCGTTTCCGCTATCGATGCAAAACGCGTTTATGTTGATATTGATGCCCCCCTAGGAAATCGGATAGTGATTGAAACGCCAGAAGGGCTTTGTTGGTGGGAGGTCTATATTTATGGAGGACGAACACCGACGGGAATTGATGCAATTCAATGGGCAATTAAAGTTGAGGAATTAGGAGCTGGAGAAATTCTGCTGACTTCGATGGATTATGATGGTACAAAGGATGGCTATGATTTACCGCTTACAAAAAAAGTAGTGCAAAGAACGAAGGTTCCTGTCATTGCCTCTGGCGGAGCTGGGGCCATACAGCAAATAGTAGATGTTTTCAAGATAACTGACGCTTCTGCCGCTCTCGCTGCGTCCATTTTCCATTTTAGGGAAATTGCAATTTTAGATCTTAAAAAAGAGTTACAAAATAACTCAATTCCCATAAGATTATAATCTTTAAATTTTTGAAAATTATCTCTACAGAGAGAAAGAAGGATAGAGATAGATTATTAAATTTTTGAAAATTATCTCTATAGAGAGAAAGAAGGATAGAGATAGATTATAATGACCTCAAAAACAATTTCGCTTACAGAGGAGATTTACAACCTTTTGAAGAAAATGAAACTACCCCATGAAAGTTTTGGAGATACAATTAAAAGATTATGCGAAAATTTTACTGCTGAAAATTTATCTAAATGGTTAGATACGACGGAAGGTTGGGAGGATATGACAGAAGAAGAAAACGATGAGTTTAACAGAGCAACAAAACAATTTCAAGAAAATTATAAACCATTCGAATCTGAATAAATATGATTCTTGCAGATACTTCATTCTTGATTGATATAATTCAAAAAAAAAAGAGGCGAAATCTTTTTTAACAGACAACCCAGATGAAGTTCTTTTTACCACCGAAATTAATGTTTTTGAATTGCATCTGGGATTATATTCAATTAAGACCTTAGAAAATAATCCGCCTCTTATACAGAAACGACTTGCCCTCTCGTTTGGTAGAAAAGAAGCCATACAATCCGCTAAAATTTTAGGCTATCTTATTAGAAATGGGGAGGCGATTGAGTTTCGTGATGGATTAATTGCGGGAACTGCATTATCAAATGGAATCCCCATGATTTTAACTAAAAATATTGACCACTTTGTTCGTATTGAGGGTATCAAAGTTATCACATACTAAAATTTTAACATAATAACAGGATTCCCCTAAATTGCTATCATGGATCTTAAAAAGGAATTACAAAAAAATAATATTCCCATAAGAATTTAAAATTACAAACATCTTTTTTAATTAAAATATTAAGTTTAAAATAAGAAATTATGATTTTGACATTGATAACAGTTGATTTATGAGAATTTAAAGAGGTAAAAGATATTTGAAAAGATTTGAAATAATAATGGAGAAAATCAGACAGAATATAGGGCTCCTCAAAGATAAATACAAAATTAAAAACTTAGCTATATTCGGATCATATGTAAGAGGACAGCAAAAGAAAAAGAGCGATGTTGATATATTAGTTGAATTTGAAGAGCCAATAAGTTTATTCAAATTTATGGCTCTTGAAAGGGAATTAAAAATAATAATCGGTAAAAGAGTAGATCTCGTTATGAAGACGGCCTTAAAACCAAGGATTGGGGAGCATATCTTAAAAGAGGCCATATATATATGAAAAAACAGGAATACATAGATTATTTCTATGATATTTTAAATTCCATTCTTGAAATTGAGGATTTTGTGAAGGGGCTGGATTATGGTAATTTCAAAAGTGATAGAAAGACTATTCTTGCTGTGATAAGAGATATTGAGGTTATAGGAGAAGCGGCAAAAAATATTTCTAGGGTAATCAGAAAAAAATATCCCCAAGTTCCTTGGAAAGACATAGTAGGTATGCGAGATAAATTAATACATGAATATTTTGGGGTGGATTTGGATATTTTGTGGGAAACTATAAAGCAAGATTTACCTCAATTAAAAACCGACATTTCAAAGATAATAAAAGATATAACAGGCAAAGAATAATATTTTCATTATTATTATTGGTTATAAGTGATATTATCTTATAATTTGGTCAAATTTAGTATTAAAGTAGAATAAAAGGTAAAATTTTAATGAATCTGACTTTAAACCACCTAGTATCGGCAATCAAAGGGTCAGGTGTGCCTTCTCAATACATGCGGGAAATATTAGTCATTTTATTCAATGTGGAAAATTTAACCATACAGAAACTCATTCAAATGAGCCGCCTTCCGAGATCTTTAGTTGTAAAAATTCTTAAAAGTCTTCAAATGTTTCTAGAACCGCCTTCCGAGCAGGTCCGTATGAAACCCGAAGCCATCGAAATTATATTGCAATATTTGGGAGAGGCGCACCCAGATTACCTCCAACGGTATGATTGGGTTCCGTTAAAAGAAATTGATGAAAAGTTGGAATCATTTGTTAGAGAGATGATTGCTAAAAGAGCACCACCAAAGCGTTCGTTGGATCAGTTTGATGCCACTTTAGAAACTGTTCTACGAAGAGTGGAGTTCTTAGAAAGAGAAGTCGCATTGGTAGGAACTAAAATCTTGTTTTTAGGAGATTATGATTTAACCTCCTTAGCCGTGGCAATGAGAGGAGGGCCCAAAGAAATAAATGTTATTGATATCGATGGTGAATTACTTTCCCTGATTCAAAGGGTATCCGAGGAATGGCAATTTCCAATTACAACAACCCAGCAAGATTTGCGATTGGATTTTCCAAAAGAACTGCTCGCTTCTTTCAATGTTGTTTTTACGGATCCGCCTTTCACCTTAAATGGATCGAAGCTCTTTCTGCTCCACGGCATAAAGGCTCTAGCCCCAAACGGCACAATTTATTGCTGTTTTGGATATAGTCTAAACAATTTGATTGTTGGAAGCCAATTCCAAGAGGTACTTAATGAGTTAGGGCTAGTAGCGAGAACAATTTTAGAAAATTTCAATGTTTACTCCAAAGCCCAATCGATTGGCTCGACTTCGCATCTATTCAAATTAAAACCCACAAACATCCCCGTAAAGTTAAAGCCATTTCAGATTGGGCACCCCATCTATTCTGGCTATCGCGAAAACGAAGATCTAGCTGAATTAATAGGAACTGTTCGGTTCCGACTTATCGAGGATGACCTCATTGCACGGCTTGTCGAAGAGCTATTGCAACCGGGTCCGAAATCAGTAGCCTTTCTGAATGCGCCTTTAGGACCTTTAGAAAGGCATCTGGTTGCAAATGGGGTTTCTTTAAAATGTATTGAGATAGAAGCAACGGCGGGGGAAGGATCATGCCTCCCAGAAAATGCGAAAATAGAATTTATTTATCCACCTTCCACCAATCTTAAAACTGGCTATGAGAGCCTCGTTGTAGAATCACCTTGCTTCAATCTAGATTCTCTCCCCGAGTGGATCAGATTTAAATCTTGTAAAAATATCTATTTAATGCTTCCGGACCAAATGGAAAAGATATTCCAAAGTTTAACGAATGTTGAAGTCTCTTTATGGACTAGGACCTACCTCTCGCTGTTTTGGACCTGGAACTTTGTTTTAACTGCTCCCCCCAAAGCGTTTGAGCCGCATTTTGGTCAGCCAGCTCAACTGTATAAGGGGACTTTTTTACGAAAAGAAGCGATGCTGACGCAACCTGAGGGGTATATCCTACGGGAACTCATAGAGCAGCCTACTAAAATGGTTTTAAATGCGTTACGAGAAGCAGTTATACGCTTTCATGAAAAAATAGGCACGAAATTCACTAAAAACCAGAGCAAAGAATTCATTGAGAGCTGGGAATTACCTGCCGAACTTTTACATCTTCGAGTTCAACAACTTTCAGATGACGAATTAGGAATGGTAATCGAAGGGTTGTCCAAAAACTTGGGTTTGCTAAAGGCGGTTAGAGCCATTACTAACGAAACTGAGGATTAAAGTATATTGGTTCTTCGGAAAAATAAGTATTTATTGCGCTCTCAATCGCACTCATTCTACAAGGAGTTTATGTCAAAATGAAAACCACGAGAGTAGTGACAGGAACGAATATCCATGAAATATGAGACCTTTCGTAATATGCATAATTTCCTTTTTCGAAAGTATTTCAAATTCTATCATAGGCTAGAAGTAAAAGGTTTAGAGAACATTCCAGCAGGGCCAGCGCTTATTGTTCCAAATCATAGTGGGGGATATGACTTGGATATTGTTGCTATCAGTCACTGCTGCCACCCAACAAGGGAAATTCAAGTTTTAATTATGGATAAGTACCATTTCATAAATTCAATGTGGGGAAGATATTGGACCGTTGGGGGCATCCCTCTATGGCTGCAAGGAGGAATTCGCTGGCAATACATCAATCCCTACTTACATAAAGGAGGAAGTCAATACCCGGGATTAGTTTGCATGTTTCCGGAGGGACAATCGGGTCTATTCCAACGGCGCCACATACTTAATCAATTTTTTCCCGGAGTAGTAAGGATCGCTTTGCGATATAAGGTTCCAATCGTGCCCGTGGCATCTGTCGGCTTTCATAAGGTCAGTCCAATTTTTAAAGAGTATCCCCAAGAGCATGGACCTCCGGATCCGATTCTATTTTCACCTATCACCTTTCCAGTCAAAATAATAATAGAATTCGGAAAGCCATTCGAATTGAAGGAATTTTATGGAAAAAAAATGACTACACAGGAGGAATGGTGGGTCGCAAATCGAGTAATTCGGCCGAAAGTAGCGAGTATTTTAAGCAAATATAGGCAGGTAGAATTGGCTACAGTCAATGTTAAAATGAATAGATCTTCTATCTAATATAACTTCCATTAATTTAAAAATAAAGCAAATAGTTAAAGGAATTATTCCATTTGCTTGATAATTTCCTGAAAATTAGAATTTCAACTCTTTAATTACCCTATCAATAATTTTAGGATCAATCCAATAATCCTTCGGATTATTTTTAATTAAAAGCAAAAGCCGGATTGTTGTATCCTTTGAGATTTCTCCTTTTTTACTTAAGGTTAATAAAACTCCTATAGTTCCAACAGGAGTTATTCCGAATTGTTTGGCAACATTTCTAACTTTTCTTTCATTCAGAAAAATAATATTTATTTTCTTATTCAAAGCAAGAGCTATAACTGAGGCTTCTCCATAATGTATAGAGAATTTTTGAACTAATTGTTCAATTTCTGGCTTTTTCATATTGATAATTTCAATATTTTGATTCTTTATTTCCCTTGAAATTAGGTTTTGATTTGTAAAGGCTTTCTTTGTGTCCAATAGTTCATTTTTAATTTGATTAGGAATTAAGATCTTGATATTTTAAAAGTAGAATCTAATACGTTTAGTTTTGCTAAATGAATCAAAACATCCGAATCACTCACTACTAATTTGTGAGAATTCAATATCCTCAAGAGCCTCATCTAAACCATAATTTAAATAAGTTCCGTGTTTAGCCATAATCTCTAGATAATCTCTGTAAGTTACTCCAATAATACTTGCAGCTTGGCGAAGAGTGAGTTTTCCTTCGCGATATAATTCCAAAACTATCAGTGTCTGAATGGTCTTCTCTTTTGGTTCCTCTATAATTTTACTTAATTCATCACCAATTTTTACTTTGAATTCTGTCATTTTTGCATAAACCCTATTGAATTTTTCATTCTATTATTTTAAAATAAAAAGGAATATAAAATATTTAGGATAACTTCTTTTCGTTAAAAGAATAAGTACATCTATATTGTCTTTAATTGCGAAAGTTTATGCTTTTTAACGAAAATCTGGAAAGTTTTAAACACAAGAGAAAGACCGATACCATTCTTATTTTGGTTAAACCAATTATTTAGGGAAAAGGTAGAATTTAAAATGAATCTATTTAAAGAAGATATGAAGAAAGCCAAGGAGCGGTTGACTGCCTGGTGGCAGCATGAAATTGTAGACCGCCCGTGTTTGTCTTATTATATACTGCGAGATGGAAAGGATATTTCAATAGAAGATTTACGAGAATATTTGGATCCCTGGTATTTAGCTCAACATTGGGATGAGATTGGTAATTGTATAGATCGCTTTGAGGATGTTCTGGGAAAAATTAGATGCGAAGGCGAAAGTATCCCAAGATTTTTTCCAAACTATGGGCCAGGAATTATGGCAGCTGTTTTGGGGGTTGAGCCGGAATATAATAAAAAATCTGGTACAATGTGGTTTCATCGAGAAACTTCTTTAGAAGAAATCATTCCCTTGCTCGAGGACGCCCAAATTAATAAAAATAACCCTTGGTATGCCCGTCTTATCAATGTTACCGAGCTTGCAGCTAAGCGTGCGAAAAAGAAATATTGCATTGCCATGACAGATCTTGGAGGCGTTTTAGATATTCTATCTTCATTTTTAGGTCCAGAGAAGATAATAATTGCGATGCAACGTTGGCCGGATCTCGTTGATACGTGTCGAGCTGTTATTCTTGAAAAAGCGTTAAAGGTTTATGACGCTTTACAGACAGTTATCGAACGGTACAGTGAGGGCTGCAGTAGTTGGATGCATCTTTGGTGCCCTAAACGCTGGTATCCCATTCAATCGGATTTTAGTTATATGCTTTCGCCTAAATGGTTTAAACGATTTGCACTCCCTGATATCATCGCTCAAGCAGAGCATCTTGACTATGGGCTCTACCATTTAGATGGAAAGAATCAGCTCGTGCATTTAGACGATTTGTTAGCAATATCGGCTATCCAAGCCATTCAATGGGTACCGGGTGCGAGCGAGGCGCCCAAATGCAGTGAACAATGGATGCCTGTCTATAAAAAAATCCAAGCTGCAGGAAAGAGCATTTATATCGATTATTGTGAACATCCAAGTGTGGTATCGCACTTTTATAACGAATTAGATCCTAAAAGATTGCTAATGACCATTGCCACCTTTGGAGATAACATCCGATTGAAATTTATTTTGCCAAAGTTTATCGGAGGACAAGGGGGTGAAGGCGATTTAAAAGAATTCAGGAAAATGGTACGGAAAGAATTAAAGGAAGCAAAGATGTAATATGGCAAAAATTGAGGAGTGGTCAAATAAAGAGATTGCTGAAGCATGTTCTTTTACCTTATTAATTGATAGAATCTATGATCAAATACAATGTGGGGCTGGAGGACAGTTTTCCTTTAGAAATTGCGTGAGCTCCAAAACTGATTTTGAAGAATGGCAGAAATCCTTTCGAGAGGCATTAATCAATCACTTACAAATTGGTGATCTCCTGAATGGTCGGAAAGAACTAAGGTTAGTTCGAAAGAGTTCAAAATCGTATTGGAGTGAAAAAAATTATACTCTAGAACAACTCTATCTTAAATCTTGGATGGATACTTTGATTCCAATTTTAATTTCAACTCCCAAAGAAATTCCAGAGGGAGAAAAACAGGCGACTATGATCTGTGCGCATGGTCATTTAATGCAGAAAGAGAATCTCGTTGGGAAAAAACGAAATTTCATTTATAGGGGGCATTGGGCCAAAAATTTTGCCGAAATGGGATGCATTACCGTGAGTCTGGACCAATGGGGATTCGGAGAGCGCGGAAAATCTATCTGGCATAAATTGAAATCAGGGCACAATTTCGATGTATATGAACGAAAATATGCACAAAATCTTCTCGAATTCGGGCGAACTATTGCTGGATTGCGAACTTTTGATGTTATCAGACTAATAGATTATTTGCACACGCGATCAGATGTTGATTTAAAGCGAATCGGCATATCGGGCTTGAGTATGGGAGGATTGATAGCAAGCCTTGCAGCAGCAATCGATGAGAGAATTAATCTCACGGTGATTGCAGGATATCTGAATACCTTCAAGGATTCTATTATTAATCTTCCACAGAAACACTGTGCGGACATGTATATCCCAGGAATGCTTACCTTAGGGGAAGAATCGGATCTACTATCCCTTATTGCTCCGCGACCCCTTTGTTTCATCGTAGGGATCAAGGATGGCTTGTTTCCGATTGCCGGCGCCACTAAAGCTTTCACTGCCATAGAGAAAGCTTACCAACTCCTAGATGCAATGGATAATTGTGTGCTTGATAAGGCCCCGATGGGACACGGTTGGCGGGGAAATATTGCTTATCTATTTGTAAAAAAGAAGTGGAATTTGTAAAAAAAGGTTTTATAAATGCGTCAAGGCATTTTCTTATCGAACTGATTACATTTTAACTTCCGGTTTCAGCTCTTCTGCTTCTGGCATAAAATCGATCTTCGAGAAGGCATAGGGTAGGAATTCCGTTTCATTCACTTCTGTGAGAACTTCGCCCGCGTGCATAGTCATATTATAAATTCCATATGAGCCCATAATAGGACTTTTAACGGGAATTTCTCCTAAGAAATCACGATCTGATGATTTTAACTTGAACTCGAATTTAGAACTCATTTTTATTTTGCTCAAAGCACGGAGAGTTGTTACTTGCTTTATAAGTCTTGGTTTATATTCAAACCCGGTGCCAGTTGTACTTCCAAAATATTTAAAAAGATAATTTACAGCCTCAAATGCTTCAGGCATAGGCGCATCAGGCGTAAAGCTATGAAGAATATTTAAAAATTCTTCTTCAGTAACTTCTTTTTCATAAGGCATTGTCAGATTAATAAGTTCAACGTCGTGTCTCACGCATCTTCCTTCGATACCCGTATCTGTTTCTTCTAAAGAGATTTTATCAGCTATTTTTTTGGGAAATCCCAAGAACTCTCGACCTAAAATAAGAGCCATATCTTCTGTGACAGGCATTAAAAGGCAATAACTCCCGGGGATACCATCATATTCTACGTTTAGACTTAAAGCTGCCTCATTATAAACACTCCCAAAGTTGGTTCGAGGATATTCCGCAATAAAAGCTGTCGCAATAGGCATTTGAGCTGGTTTCAAAGGTTTTGGGATGAGTTTTTTCATAATTTTCCGGTCTGTCATAAATGCTATTAAAGCAATCTTTGCATCAAAAAATTGCCCTTCAACGTGGAGAATTGTTTTCGCTAAAGCTTCATCTTCTAATACAAATTTCATATCTTCACCTCTATTAGGTTCAAATTTTATTAGTCCTGACTACAAATTGTTTTCCTATAAATATATTTCGGGATTGTTTTGTGGGACATACATCATTAATGCTACCATAACCCAAAAATTCAAGTAATAGAGTCCAATTGCTCCCAATTCTGCCATAATGAAAATGAAGACTAATAGAATCGGAGACCTTCGCATCGGACTTTTAACCACATTATTCAAGTGCAATGGAGATAATTTTATTATATGGTCGCCCTATAATAGTTTTAAATATTGCTATTTTAGTGATAAGAGATGTTGAAACGGGTTCATGTCTTGGTTTCAGGGCGTGTCCAAGGCGTTGCGTTCCGCTGGGTGACGGAGGATGTAGCTCATCAATTGCAGGTCTTGGGATGGGTAAAGAATTTACCCGATGGGCGGGTGGAGGTCATGGCGGAGGCAGAGGAACAGATATTAGGATATTTCATTGAATTTTTAAAAAAGGGTCCGGAGCATGCTGTTGTGGAGGATATTCAAATTGAATGGCTTGATTTTGAAAACGAATTTGATTCATTCACCATTCGACATTGAAATCAGCCTGTTTGGAGCAGAGAGAATTCCTTTATTTTGCCTCTGGAAATGCCAATTCCGCGACCAATAATTACAGATAGAATGGCTACGATAATAATTATTATAACGGAATCTGTCACAGTGAAATTGGTTATTCCAGCGAGAAATACGAGAAGGTAAAAGATGAGGCACATCGCGAAAGGAAGTCCAAGGACTAAAATGATGGCAACAAAGCCCGAAAGTTGTCGCCCTGGCGCAACGCGTCCTAACCGTACATCTGGGCGAACTTGATTTTGGGCGGAAAGATCCATCCACGCTAACACTACCAAAGCCGTTATGAAAATACTGAAAAGAAGATCATTTACAATGATAACCGATTTTTCGGTATATCCTTTGTAATTAATTTCGAAATTTAACACCGCGAGAATGATGCTCCAAGGAAGGGCATGTTCCCAAAAGAAATAATGTTTAGATGATTGCGGTGGTGCTTGTTCGCTTGAAGCCAAAGCGGCTGCGAAAGAAGAAAGATCTGAATACAAATGGCGTTTGAGAACCAATGAGCTTATGAAGAGGGTTATTGCAAATGAAATTATAATTGTTAATAGAGGCCCAACAAGGAACGGAAGTGGGTTTATTACCAAATATATGGCATAGAGAAGGAGAGTCACTAATAAGGCTCCAATGCAGCTCAGAATTGTGGCTTCAGAACTAAAACGCCGCCAAGAGGGAATCAGTCTTTCCGATTTTGATGGAACTTCCTCTGCTTTTAATTCCCATTTATTCTGTAAAAAGGCAAGGCGAGAATCGGAGATTACATCATTCACGACCATGAGCGTAACCATAGTAATGAAAACTGGGGAAAAACTGATGACGAAAAACGCCCAATCATTGAGAAGTGATCCCTCAAGCCAATAAACAAGTAGCCCAAGGATGACACTATTTATAATGACTTTAATTAGATTTGAAATATATTGTCCATTAATCCATTCTTTGAGTCCTTTCTTCGGTTTGCTTGATTCAGTACTGGTAATAAATCATTCCTCTTCATTGTTATGAGATTAGTTCTTTATTTCTTCAATAATATGGAAATGAAAGAAATTATAAAAATTAAAGTTATTAAGATTCGAGATAATCCTTGAAAATATAGGGCATCATGATTTTGTATTTTTCGATATTGCGCAGATTCTTCTCGCCTAGTTTCGGTGCCACCTCTTGAAACAGAGTATTCCAGTCGGAAAAAGTGCGTCCTTGGATAAGAGGAAATATCGCATCTTTAATGTTATCCACCTGTATTTGCTTAATCACCGTCCCTGAAGGGAATTTATTTTCAGGTAATACAAGATATGTCGCAAGTGATGAAATTGCTTCGGGCGGATACTTTTTGCCAAGCAAACTTTCCGTCATCTGGGTGTCAATTAGACCAGGAGTAATCACATAAACCTTTATCCGACGTTCTTCTTTTGAAAGCACATCGCTAAAAAGGAGTATTCCAGCTTTGGAAGCGCTATAGGCACTTAGCAATGCTTGACCTTCGATGCCAAAGCCTGAAGAAATACTTATGATGGTTCCCGACTTCTGCTTTTTCATAATTCGCAAGGTCTCCCTGGTGCAAATGAACATTCCTCGAAGATTCACGGTCATAACCCGATCAAAATCTTCTGTTTTCATTTCGATTACGGGTGCAGCAAGACTTATTCCCGCATTATTCACTAAAATATCAATTTTGCCAAAGGTTTCGTATGTTATAGAAACCAGATTTTGTATTGAAGTCTCATCTGTCATATCCGTTGGAATCGCTAGAGCTTGCCGCCCCAGCTCGCGAATATCAGAGGCAACACTTTCAATTTCAGAGATAGTGCGGGCAGCTACCACCACATCTGCTCCATATCGCGCAAAGTCAAGCGCAATGGCTCTGCCTATACCACGTCCGCCACCTGTAATGAGTGCAAGTTTTCCTTCTAATGACATTTTCTATCCTTCCAAATCTTCTTGTACCTCTTCTTTAAATTGGATTTTTGAGGGATCCCACACCGCGGAGACGCAGCAACCCTCAGATTCCAACGTAATTGTTGGAATCAAACCAATAAATGAAAGATAATATGTAAATTCGGGGATACACATGATTTGACAAATATAGGAAGGGTCTTCTTTTTTACCTTTCTTCCTCATAATTTTTTGGAACATTTTCTTTCGGTTACAAGTAATAATGCGAACGGCAGCTTCTTCTTTGGAAAGTCTGAGAACCTTAACGGTGCCAGCAGGTTGGTACCATTCACCTTTCTCAAGTATTGTATCAATAATCATCTTGAGCAGAGTTTTTTTCGCAATCTTTGCAGCCATCTTTGCAATAGCGCGCCGAATCATTCCAAGCTGCAATTCAAGGATAAACTTCGGACGATATTCAGAATAGAATTTCTGCACCTCTTTATCCCCATATTCAGTTTTAAGAAAGGTGACAATCGCAGTTTCAGTGGTGATAATGTCTTCTAAAGCCTTTTTCAAGTGCTTATCCAGTTTTTCTTCTTGAGTCATCGTTAAATCCTCCTTCAATAGGAATTTATGAAATAAATCCATTAATATTTTTTTCAAATTTTGAATATTGTTCAAATGGTTTGATTTTAAGATTATATACTTATATTTGATTGATAGGAGATCTAATATAATTAAACTTAAGATAACTTGGAGACTAAAAAATGAATGGCAAATTTCCTATTCTTCCGATCGAACCGATTCTTTGGCTCATAGCTTCCGGGATTTTTATAATTATTTCATGTTTTTTCTTAATTAAATATTTTAAAAGTGATAGAGAGGCCAAATTCATTTTAGGCGTTGGTATGTTTGCACTTTTTTTTACAATAGCTAGAACTATTGAAACTATACGACGCTATTTTGGAATTGGGAATTATTATGATATTCTGGAATACAATTTCGGTATAAGGGACTTAAATTTGGCTTTACGCCTGATATATTATTTAATCTCTTATATTGGAATTGCGGTGTTTTACTATGTTTTTGAAAAGAATATTATAAAAAAAGGGATGAATAAAGACACAAAATATGTTCTCACCATATTTTCATTGGCTGAGATATTTTTTACCTATATGTTATATTTCACAGCTGCTGCTCTCTGGGCTATGGTAGGCGTTGTTAGTCTATTTTTTGTGATTGCTTTTGTCCCCATCTACTTTTTTCTATATCTCGCTAAAACTGCGCTTACAAGAAAACAGGAATTTGCGTGGATTGTAATCACAATTGGATTTTGCCTTTTCGTAATAGGGGTCATGGGCGATTTACCTGAAGCATATATGGTCACCCGATATTTACCTGAAGAATTAATCCATTATGGAACACCCATATTACAAGCTTCAGGAGGAATTTTAATGGGAACTGGATTTGCTTTAATATATTAATGAAGATATAAACAAAAAGAATTACTGAAATTTAATCTTCATAATCAAAAACGGCTTCATTTGATAAGGATCTATCAAAAGAATCTTTTAAAAACAGCTATTGATTTAAATTTTTTAATATATTCCTAATGCCTTTTTTCAAATTCGGGATATCTTTTCTAATTGTGCCCCAAACCTTTTTCAAATCAACTCCGAGATAATCATGAATTAATTTATGTCTCATTCCAATGATATCAGTCCAAGGAATTTCGGGATACTCCTCTTTTAGTTTAGAACTTAATTTTATTGAGGCCTCGCCTATAATTTCAATTTGTCGAATAACCGCGCTTTAAATCATGTCGTTTTCGACAAATTCTTCATAATTAATTCCTTTTGTGAATGTCTCAATTTTGTCTATTGCATCTCCAATATGCAATAGATAAGGCTTATTTTCTTTCATATATAGTTCTTAACTCTTTTTTAATATAATCAATAATATATTTGCTTATACTTTCCTCTGTAAGTAAATCAACTTTTACTCCTAAAATTTCACTTAACTCCCGCTCAATTCTCATAAGATCCAATAGGGTCTTTTCTCCATTCACTTTTACAAGTAAATCAATGTCACTCTCTTTTTTAAAATCGCCTCTGGCATAAGAACCAAAAATTCCCAAATAATCTATGCCATTTTCTTCACAATAATTTGTGATCTCATCCATCTTATTCAAGATTATTTCCATAAATTGAAATGTTATTTCATGAATTATAAATTTTATTTATTTCTTAATCCGTATTATAAAAGAGTATGCAGTGGTAAGAACAATTAAAAGGCACCATTCTGAAAAAGTTTCGGTTATTGAATTTCGATACCCTCTTTTAACGCCTCGCTGACAATTGATAATTGATTTTTCTTTTTCTCAAATTCCTCTTTCGAATAACATAAAGGTTCAATATCATATTCTTCATTCCA
>Ga0315310_10000122_pt1 | contig 52732 bp, 50 predicted proteins | sample TDP5_MG_FD_203630 | JGI IMG/M metagenome (GOLD analysis project Ga0315310, IMG submission 203630) | Freshwater sediment microbial communities from Lake Towuti, South Sulawesi, Indonesia - TDP5 | ecosystem: Environmental > Aquatic > Freshwater > Lake > Sediment | place: Indonesia: South Sulawesi...
GATCTCGTAGGGGAAGCTGAGGAGGACTTTTTTTTTGTGTGTGTGTGTGTGCAAAGTCTTCTAGGCCCTCTGTTTGGATCCAGATATGCTTTCTCGTTTCATCGTCTGATAACTCGATGTGTTGATTTTGGATTACTTTGGGCATTGAGACGCTTGTGGGTGGGCTTTTATGGTTGGGTATCCTAGGTTCGGTCGGTTGAGACCTGTCGTCGCTTTTTCATCGTTTGTTGTACTTCTCAGTTTATGTTCTCCTAGGGTTGTTTCAGCATACAGTGAGGATGAGGCTTATGCCCGGATTGAGTTGGCTGATCGGTCTGTCTCTTCGGCTTTTGATGCGGTTTTGGAGGCTGAGAATGCTGGGGCTAACGTTTCAGCGTTAATTGCAGGGCTGAATGTGGCTACGAGCCTTTTGGTTGAGGCTGAGGTCTCGTCTAGAAATGGGGAATTTGGTGAGGTTGTTGAGGCTGCTGGTCGTTCGGTTGAGGTGGCTGATGGTGTTAGGGATGAGGCTTTGAGCCTTGGGGCTTCGGCTTTGTCGCATCGTGAATTTGTTTTCAGGGCTTCTCTGATCGGTTCAGCTGTTGGGGTTCCAGTCTTCTTGTTCTTCATGTTCCTTCTTTGGCGTTGGTTTAAGGGTTTTTATGTGCGTAGGATTTTGAGGTTTAGGCCTGAGGTTGCTTTGGATGTTGACGCTTGAGGATTTTGAGACGATATTCCTCATTGTGAGCCTTGCTGGGACCTTGATAGTTGCGTCTCCGGTTTTGGTTCTTGTTTTCCCTTCACAGGGTGCAGAGAGGTTTTCTGAGCTTTATGTCTTGGGCCCCAATCGTATGGCTGAGGGTTATCCGTTTAACGTTCGAGTTGGTGAGCAATATCTTCTTTTTTTAGGCGTGGGGAATCATATGGGTTCTTCGGCTTATTACGCGGTTTATGTGAAGTTACGTAATCAAACACAGCCTCTTCCAGATACACTAATGGCTATGCCTAGTCCGTTGGTTCCGCTCTGTGAGTTTCGTGCTTTTGTTGCGGATGGTGAAACGTGGGAAGCTCCGTTGACTTTTGCTTTTCTCAATGTATCTCGCTTTGGAAACTCTAGTCTTGTAAGTGAAATGTCGATTAATGATGTGGTTTTCTCGGTGGACTGCTCTTCGAATAGTGGGTATTATCAGCTGTTTCTTGAACTTTGGCTATATGATTTCTCATTGCAGGGATTTCAATACCATGGTCGTTTTGTTGGAGTATGGCTGAATGTGATGGGTTGATTTTGCTGAAGGAGGCAATTTGAAGGCTGTCTACAGATTGCAGAGTGTCGAGGATACTCATTTGATATGAAGAATGCTAGTTAACTCTCTGCTTTTGGTCCTGAATCACTCTCTTTCTGCTCAATTGTGAGGTAAATGAGAAGTGGAGAAAGTTAGGCATTCAGACATCAAGATCATAATTCCTACCCTTAATGAAGAGAAGAGCATAGGAGAGATAATTCAGGAGTTGAGACAAATGGGTTGTGATAATATTTTGATTGTAGATGGCAATTCTGGGGATAGAACTGTTAATATTGCCAAAGAATCAGGGGCTAATGTTATTGTTCAAGACGGAAGAGGAAAGGGTGCCGCTTTACGCCAAGCGTTTGACGACGCTGATCTTGATGGTGATATCATTGTGATGATGGATGCTGATGGGTCAATGAATCCTAAAGAAATAGCATTATTTACTAAGGCCTTGGATTCGGGTGTAGATTTAGCGAAGGGTTCTCGTTTCCTACCTGGTGGATACTCAGAAGATATGAATCTGATTCGTAGAATCGGAAATCGATTTTTCGTCTTGCTAGTTAATTCTTTTTGGTCTGCTAATTATACTGATTTATGTTATGGTTTTGCAGCTTTCAGAAAAGATGCGCTTGAGAAGTTACGCCCATATTTGAAGTCAATAAACTTTGAGATTGAAACGGAAATTTTCATTAAGGCTAAAAAATTGGGACTAAAGGTCATTGAAGTTCCAAGCGTTGAATTTAGAAGGCGGCATGGGAAATCAAATCTAAGCATTTTTCGAGATGGGTCCCGCATTTTGAAAATAGTCTTTAGAGAACTTGTTAATGCACATTAAGCAAGAAACATCATGTAGCCATGAATTGACATAAAATAGAGATCAAGGTTACGTGTGATGCCGATCGATCTTTTTAAAGAATTACTGATTCATAATCTAAATGTTAATGGTCTTAAAGCCTCCTTTTACGCTTATGGTTTAGGTTATTGTAGATACTTGGAATATGCAACGGCGTTCAAGTTTATCTTCTTTAGATTAAGAGAGAGAGAGTTCTTGACCTAGGTTGTGGACATTCTATTTTGCCTTCGTTTCTCAAAGCTAGGCAACCTAGCAGTTTAGTGAAGATGGCCAAGAAAGATCGGAGAAGAGTCGATGATATGCTCTGCGACTTTGTTGCCAAATTAGAGAGGGAGGGGAAGTCGCTAGGCTACATCGAGAACTACTTGAAGTTCATGGCTCGACTACAACGAGATTAGGCTTGTTAGGAGGATTAAGATTGGGAACCGGAATGCAACTCCGTCCATAGAGGATGAGAGGGTTCCTACTAGCGCGCATGCTAGGGATGAGTTTAGAACCATACTCTTCTACGCCAATGAGAGGTCGAAGTGTTCGATGGCGCTGATGGCCTTTGTCAGCTTTTCTCCGTTCAGCTTCGGTCAGCGTTCTAGGTTTCCCTAGAAGTTTAGGTTTCTAAGCCTTGGAAACTTTTCCGTGCCTCTCAGCTTTCCTCAAGCTAGCTAGTTCCTAGGTGGGGAACATTATGAGGATCTTTTTTGTTGTTTTGGCTAGAGACAGAAAGTTTGTAAAAGAGAAAATTAGTGAATTGACGAATTTGTTAGTGCCATATGTGATTGTTTGCGGAGAACAGCTAGACCTTCCGAACGTAGTATATCGAAAGCCTGTAGGTAAGTATGAAGCAATGAATTTTGGTGCAGAATTTGTGCCAAAAGATGCAGATGTTGTGGTATTTAATGATGTAGATACGAAGATTCACAGGTTTGATGTTGCCTTGGCATGCCTAGAACGTGAGAAGGCGCATTTGGTTTTTGCAAAGGTTGTAGTTAGAAGAGGACCACAGATATTGTTTAATCTATTCCTTGATGCGATAAGAAGACATGTTCTGATAACTGCGAATGGTGAACTTATACTTATGAGGTTCAACGTGCTCAAGGAAGTGTTCCCTATTATGCCGTGCAAAGCCGAGGATAGTTACATTTTATTTAGGGTGTTAGAGCTTGGTTATAAGGCAGTTTTCTGTGATGAGTCTTATGTAGAGACGGAGAGAACAAAAAGTGCCGAGAAGGAAGAATTGTACAAGCGAAAGACGGTAGGTGGTTTATATCAAGCACTATTGTACTCAAAGCCTCCAATAAGTATCAGGCTTTTCTATCTCTCCCTACCCCTAATGTCTCCCCTGCTTCTAGTCTTGGGTAAGAAAGGCTACTATTGGATGAGGGGCATCTTGCTTGGTTTTCTAGACTACTTACGTGGCGACCGTATGGGATTTTGGCAACCAACCTACATGGAATGAGGAATGCATGCAGGGAAACATACCTCGAATGGCTTTTTGAATTGTTAGAATCATTAGAGAAACATGCTTATGCAATTTAAAATTCTGTTACATGCTCTTAAGAGGAACGGTTTGCTACAATTGTTTCTCTATTTGAGTAATCTAGATGCCGTAAGATTTATCGAGTATTCCAAAACCGTTGAGTACTTAGATAAGGAAGACACGCAGACTATTCTTGATTTGGGAACTGGATACTCTGTTCTTCCATCATTTCTTAAGGAGGGCTTAAGAAGCACATATGTGACTTTAGATTTAAGCTTAAATGCGTGCAAATATCAAGCAGATTACAATGTTGCGGATATGCATCAAATTTTAAGTGATATGAGGCATTTACCAATTAAGTCCTCTTCTATTAGCGCAGTTATAGCTATTTCTTCAATTGAGCATGTAGGTACGATGGAAAATGTGGACGACGTATTGATTTTCAAGGAAATACACAGAGTGATGAAAGAAGGGGGCGTTGCCATCGTATCTCTTCCGTATTCCTACAAATGTCCCAAAATCGTAAGAATGACTCATTCACACGTCTTGCTATCTTTGCTACGTAAATTACGCAAGTTATGGTTAGTGTTCTTAGGTAAGCATTTCTATTACTTCATAGAACAAACTACTGCTGATTCCATTATGAAATATTATGATGATGATGAGATAACAGATATTTTAAGTAAATATGGTTTTTCTCTTGAAAGACGATATTATTATAGCCAGAAAATCTTCAGTGGATTTTTTCACCTCATCCCGCTGGGATGGTTTGTTTTGAAGGATTTACTCTTTGGATCAATCTTGTCCAAGATAGACGATGTGCTTATGAAAAATACAAAAAGCGCAAGTGGGCTCTTGCTTAAGATTATAAAATTACGTTAATTCATTGTTTCTACTATCAATTCGAAATACGCGCGTAAGGAATCGCTTTGACCAGATCTTCTGTGGTCGTTTCTACTTACAGTAAGGAAAGGCTCGATTACGTGTTAGGCTGCATTGCGTCTTTAGAAAAGTCGTTTTGGACAAAGATGAGGCTTTACTTGATCTTTATCAGGGGCGTATGCCAATGGATATTAAGGTTGTTGTCTCAAATGGGTTTGTTGTAATATGTCTTTTAGAAAGGATGCAATTAAGAAGTAATGTCCATATTTGAAGTCGACAAACTTTGAGATTGAAACGGAAATTTTCATTAAGGCTAAGAAACTGGGACTAAAGGTCATTGAAGTCCTAAGCGTTGAATTAAAATGAAATCAGGATTTGAAGGCTGCATAAATTGTATTGTATCACCGCAACTGAGGTAGTAGAACCTGCGTTGAGAAAAACTAGATCAAACAAGATGCTATTGTCTCGTTGAGTGTGTGATAGGATGGATCCCCTCCAACCTAAAGTTTCAGTTATTATTCCAACCAAAAATGAAGAACAAGTGATTCATGAATGTTTGTCCTCAGTATTTAAGCAATCACTGGAGCCGTTCGAAGTGATAATAGTGGACGGGCGCTCAACTGATGATACATTGAAAAAAGCTCGTGACTTTCCGGTTAAAATTCTCATTGAAGAAGAGCCAACTTCTCTCCCTAACGCCAGAAATTTGGGGGTACAAGACGCGACGGGTGAAATAATTTTTATTATAGATGCAGACGTAATGTTGGAAAAAAAATGCGTGAAAAACGCAGTCAAGTACTTTCAAGACCCAAATGTCGTTGCAGTAATTCCCTCCATAAGGAAGAAAATACATACACGTCTCGAAAAGATACAGATAAACTGGCTCAAAGGAACTTCTAACCCTTTCAGAAGCGGAATTGGAATCCCCATTTTTGCAGAGCTTTTGCGTAAAGACATCTTCAGTAAAATTAAGTTTGATCCCAACCTCGGATATGGTGAGGATGACGATTTTCAGCAAAGACTTAAACAGCTTTCTAGAAGTTCGGGAAAAATTGTACGTGCTTATGATAGTGAGATTTCTGTTCATTATCCTCACACTTTCAAAGAGTTATGGTCACAATGTACGTGGTGGGGCAGAACATCTATCAGATACTTGTTAAAGAACCTCTCTGTAAAAACGATAGTAAATATTGGGAGCGCACTTAGTCCCATGGTTGTACTTATTCTAAGTGTTCTCGCCCTAATTTTCCCTTGGGCTATTCCCTTCTTAGTCCTGGCTTCTACTTTTTTGGTTGTAAGAAATCTGATTGCATGCTATCGTTCGAAATCCACGTATTTTGTCGAATTCATTGGTTTCGAATTTATGAGATCCCTCTTTTTTGTCATAGGCATAGTCCAAGGTTTCTTTCTGAAACAAAGAGGGAGATAATGTGGTGGCGTTAAGAATCAGACTCGGGGTCTGTCAGATTCACATGGCATGAACCCCAGAATTTCCAAATGGGAGGCCTAATAACGGCTGAAAATATCTGAAACTTCGTGCTCATGTCTTAGTGTTGTAGAGGAGTAGCTTTGAAAAAAGTAAGAACTGGTATAATAGGCTGTGGCCACATAGCGGAGCAGGCACATTTGCCGAATCTGTTGGGTTGTCCGCTGGCAGAGCTTGTAGCGGCTGCCGATACAAGGAAGGAAAGACTTATTGCCGTTCGCCAGAAGTTTGGCGTCAAGAACCTCTACGAAGACTATCATGATATGTTGAAGGACAATCTGATAGATGCCGTAAGTATTTGTGTTCCAACTTTTTTACATTCTCAAGTGTCGGTAGATGCCTCAGAAGCGGGAAAACATATTCTTTGTGAGAAGCCCATCGCTGCAACTCTAGATGATGCAGATCGAATGATCTCAGCTGCAAGAAAGAATGACGTTAAACTAATGATAGGTCATTATCTCCGATTTTTGCCCAATCATAAATTAGCTAAAGAATGGGCTCAAAAGGGGAAAATTGGAAAGGTCTATTTTGTGAGAGCGCAGTTTGCATCTTCTGGTCCATATGGTACTCTAGGCATGACATCCCCGTTTTATTTCGATCCCGAGAAAGGTGGGGGAGTTTTGCTTGACGCCGGTTCTCATCTCGCGGATATGTTGCTCTGGATGTTTGGAGACATAGCTGGAGTGCATGCTTGTATCGGTACTCATATGGACAAAATTAATCAAGCGGACGATGTCGCATCTGTCTCTCTGAAATTTGAAAGAGGGATGGTAGGCGAGATATTTGCTTCTTGGGTGAGCATTCAAAATTGGCATCTAATGACCGACTATAATAATATACAAATTCTCGGCACTGAAGGAAGTATGCATTCAGATTGTATGGGTCCATATCTATCTTATTTTAACGAGAAGTCTTTGGTTTGCAGATTAAAGGGAATGATAAGATTAACGCCTATGGACCTTGATCCGAAAGTCCCATTCATAGCAAGAGATTATGCATACAAGAAAGAAATAGACTCTTTCGTCGGCTGCATAGCAAAGGACAAGGAGCCTTTAATCACTGGAGAAGACGGACGACGGGCTTTAAAAGTGATTATCGATGCTCACAAATCTGCAAAGGGATTATTGTGCTAACTGAGGTAATTGTTCGGCGGGTTGCCTCAAGTGAAGACATTGTCAAGGCAATGCGATTATCAGTTGGTAAGCTCAATGAAATACACAAGCTCAAGACCTCTCATAGCATTGTCCTCAAGCCTAACTTGTGTTGCGGTAAGTCATCTTCATCTGGTGCAACTACCGACGTGATGGTTGTAGAATCCATAATTAGGTTTCTTAACGAAATAAATCCGTCTGCTGAGATATCCATCATAGAATCAAATAATTCTTCATTAAAAGCCCACGAGGCATTCAGAATTTTTGGTTTCACAGGATTGGCTGACAAATACTCTAACGTTAAACTAGTGAACATTAGCCGAGACAAACGATACTATGTTGAAGTCAATGGATATGTCCTAGCGAATCTAGTGATACCAGAGACGTTACTGAATATGGATTACTTTATCTCTGTTGCGAAATTGAAGACACACATTTTTGAGAGAATTTCGTGTGTTCTGAAAAATCAGTTTGGGTGTCTAACTGAGATGCACAAAGCTCGATTCCATCCTTTCATGTCGGAAGTATTGACAGACTTAAACTTGGTGTACAAACCTGACTTGTGCGTTATCGACGGTCTTCCAGGTATGGAGGGTTTCGGACCTACTGATGGTACCCCAGTTCACACTGGTTTGCTAATAATAGGTAAAGATCCAGTCGCAACGGACAGTGTAGCGGCTCAGATAATGGGTTTCAGTCACGGTTCTATCCCACATCTGAGATTTGCAGCAAAACATGGCGTGGGTAATATGAAGGATGTGCATATGGTAGGTGAAGATAATGTTTCCTTGAACTTTCGGTTCGTCTCTCGAATGGCATACTTGGAAACTAGAGTTGCGCTTAGACTACAGCGTTACGGTCAGCTGCTGGAAAATATGGGCAATCTTATCGAAAAAATTCGGAGTGCCAGCCTAACGGTCGGCATCTCTTACGTAAGGAAGAAGGTCACATATGGTTTTGCGATTAGAAATGTCAAGTATTGGATTTTTCGAATGGACGGCTAAGTCCATACAAAGTTGACTTTGGCAATCTTAATGATTGCACTGTTTTCATATGCTCTAGTATCTAATAGCACAGCATTACTTTTTGCAGGAAGAAGATTCTGAAAATTCTCATACAACCCTATTGTCACAGGACCTAGTCTAGAGATCAAGTCCTTCAGGGCGAGCATGAGGCAAGGTTTCTTTCTAAGAAAGGAAATAATGTACTGAGAAGGTGATATATCTTCAATGGCAAAGCAGTATGCGGTAACTAGGGAAACTATTCTATGGATTGCGAGCACCTTAAGCGTTCTCCTACTTGCAATTCACATAGTAGCTTCGACACACGCAACTCATTATGATACGAGCGATTTGGGATTATTGACCAAACTACCCCTAACTTTTTGGATAGGGCTTTCAAGCCTTGGGGTACTACTATATTGAAGAATGGTCCAAGTGCCCTGTAGGGATTAAGAAAGCTGGGAATACAAGACAAAAACAGATTCTCGAGATTTAGCACAGTGAGCGGGAATCCCCACGCCTTTTGAGGGTTATGGCGTATGCCATAGTAAAGAGTCTTCATTTCAAACCATATTATTTTTCCTTTCTGATTTATTGTTTTAAGCCTTCTTGCAATACTGTTCCATAGGGAGTAGGGTTTCCATTCCAATCAGCCAACAACTTCTCACAAGACCAACCAAAATTAACCCATCTCCATGCCGTATACCCACTGTAACCGTCCGCATTCAATACCGTCATAGTATTTTGTAGAAATGTTGCTTGCCAACTACTCCAAGCCGCATTGGGGTCATTATTATAGCCTCCTCCAAATTCACCAATCTGCACACACCTGCCATTTGCTAACATCCAGTTAGCGTATTTTGCATATGCGCCACTATTTCCAAGTCTCTGTCTAATCGCTGATTGGCTGTTGTCTGAGAAGTGGTATCCGTAGAAATGGCAGGAATAGATAACATTGGAGCGACTAATAGGATAAGATTGTTCGAAAAGAAAATTCATTGTATCCCAACCGCCAGAGCCTACCTCTTCCACCATACAAACAGCATCTGGGTCAATTGCTCTTATGTTGTCTATACACTGCCTCATCTTAGCTTGATGATCCGCTAGATTCCAGTGTAAAGGCTCGTTCATCAAATCGTAAATAACGCCTTTCCCTTTGTATCTTGTTGCAAGTGTCGTCCACCAGTCAAACCAATCGTTCCATGTCCAGTCTACTGTCATGTAATGGTCAACATAGTTACGCGTTTCACCATGTGGACACTTAGCCGCCAAGTGCCACCCATCCAAGATAACATATAATCCATGAGCCTGAGCCCAAGAGATTACATTATCAAGTCTTATAAGAAAAGCCGGGTTACTCATTATTCCAGCTTCTAGTGAGAAAGCTTCAATATTAACTCGGACCGCAGTGCATCCCCAATTTTGCATATAGATAAATTGGTTTTCATTGTAAGCACTGTTTGAATCCCACCATTGTGCAGAATCGTAATTAACGCCTTTAAGATAAACCCTTCTGCCCAATTGGTCTTTAATCTGTGTACCTTCTACATGTAATCGAGGTATTGTCGGATAATTAACTGTTCCATAGGACAATATGCTACCGGATTGCATACCAAGGACAGGTAAAGAGTAGACTGAGCAAATAACAAGAACCACCAGCAATAAGGAAGCGTGCGATAAGCCCTTCCACATCATTTTTAGACCAATTCATAATTTTGCCTTCTGGATACATATATTATTTATGAAAATCATATGTGTATAATCAATATATGTGTATAATCAATGTAGTACAAATAAAGATATATAGCCTAGCTAGCTAAGTGATTCATAAATGTTTTGTCCTCAGTATTTGAACAATCACTAAAACCATACGAAGTGATAATAGTGGATGGACGCCACTGACGATGCCTTAAAGAAAGCCCGTCGATTTTCAGTAAGAAATCTGATTGCATGCTATCTTTCGAAAAAAGAGGGAAATAATGTAGTTGAGAGGGCGGTGTGTCCTCAATGGCCGGGCAGTATGCGGTAACTAGAAAAACTGCTTTCTGGATTGCTAGCATCTTGAGCGTTCTCCTACTTGCAGTTCACGTATTGGCTTCTACACAGGTAACTCATTATGATACGACCGATCTGGGATTATTAAGCAAGCTCCCCATGACTTTTTGGATGGGACTTTCGTGTCTTGGAATACTTCTATATATAAGCAGAAGATCTGAACACCAAACAGTTATTGTTGCCGCTTTAATCTCTTTTTATTTGTTCGGTATACCAGTGCTGATGAGGGAGAACAAGGCGGAGTTTCTGACGTTTTCTTATAGACGCTCTTCTGAAGTAATGCATTTGCTGTCTGAAGGGCATCTGGCACTTGATGACCTCAGTCCGTGGGATTTTCGTAACTGGCCTGGATTTCATTATTTTGCAGCATCTCTTTCGGCGTCCACAGGTTTACCAGCAATTGTATTCGCTGACTATTTCCCTCTATTAACAATATCTCTATTAGCCATAATGACGTATTCGATCCTTAAGTTACAATTGAACACTTTACATTCATCCTTCGGCGCGCTATGGTTTATTGGAAGTTTTTGGACGTCTCAGCACTATTTTTCTCAACAGAGCTTTGCATACGTAATATATTTCGGTATCATTTTACTTCTAGCAAAGCTTTTCTTTATTAAGAAGAAACAAAGCATCGCATTTCCGTTGAGTATCGTCGTTTTGTTTACCGCAGCAGTTGTTTCACATCTTCTGACATCTTTCATGATTTTAGCGGGTGTAGTCGCAATATATGCTTTGTTCAAGATCTTACCTCCAAAAGTTAGAATGCGTCCTTTTTTTTCAATCGTTACGTGCGTCTTGTTAGCATCTATTTTCTTCTCTTACCAGTCTTTGGTTATACAAAGAAGTTATTATGAGATCATAATGGTATTGATTGACGAAATTTCGCGACAGGAAACCCATATTTCGGCTATATCACGGGGTCGAATAATCGCTTCGACCAGTTTTCAGCTGGAATATGTGGGCACTTATAGCATTACAATAATAAACACAGTTGTCGCAATATCTGCAATTTTGACAACAGTTCTAGGCCTCTTGTTCCATAAAAAAGAAACAAAAAATGATGTTTTTTGGATCGCTTGGATCACCGTAGCAGGCGTACTTGGGACATCTGCGATGTATGGAGGCGAGGCGATAGAACGTGCTTTTATGTTCATGCTCTTATCAACTTGCTATTTTTCAATAAAATTTTTGAGCAAAAAGCCTAGAATTTTGATTTTAGTTCTCATAGTTCTATTTTTCATTCACATTCCAGCAGACTATTCTGCCGAGATGTACATGATGGTTCCCACAAGTGAATTTAAAGGAATGGCCTTCTACTCAGAACGTATTCCCCGTACCGCATCGTTTTTTTATTCATTGTCAATGAAATGGGGGCATTCTGTTTATAACGAATCTTACGGAAAGCAATATTCTGTTCCTGTGTCGTCATTGCCAAGTCATGAACTCGTTAGTGAGACGACAGAAAAAGCAGAGTTCATAGTGACTTCAAACCGGCAGGAAAATTATTATCTATACTTTTTGGGAGTTGATCCGCTCGAACGTCTCAATTTTGTTGATTACCGCAATCGAGTATACGACAATGAAGGCTTTCGCTTATATGCGCGTAGTTTCTTAACCCCTAATCCCTAATAAGATGCGTGTATGTCTTCTCCCATCAATTGCACTCACAAGCGTACGGTTATTCATATCATCGAAAAGAGGAGGGGCTGAGGGTGGCTATTCTTAAGCGGGGTGAAGGAACACGCTTTGCTGAAGAAGATATGACGAACGATCTTTCTGATGCAAAGATGCGTCTGGAAGGTTGCGAAGGAACTGTTGATGTTACCATAGGGATTTGCGTAAGAGAGAGTGAAAGATCTATCAGGGACGCCATTGTAAGTGTGCTAGATCAGACTTTTGACAGAAAACGTATGGAAATGATAATAGTGGACGATGGTAGCCGTGACGGAACATTATCAATCATTGGTGAAATTGTTTCAAAGGCTGACATAAAGGTGAAGATATACTCTACTGGCGGAGCCGGTCTAGCGGTGGCGAGACAGATGGTTGTGGACAACTCGTGTGGAAAATTCATAGTTTTCGTCGACGGCGACTTGGTTCTTTCAAAGGATTTCATACAGAAGCAGGTTGATGTGATGAATAAAAATCCGTCAATAGGAGTTGCTGGAGGGAAAATCAAGGGTAGATTGAGCAGAAGCTCGGTCGCCGAACTCGAGGGCCTATCGCAATCACGTGACCATGTACTTGGAATCCACAGAAACTGGAGACAGAATCCCAAGATATTGGGGACAGGTGGAAGCATATTTCGTCTCTCTGCTATTGGAGAAGCTGGAGGTTTTGATACAAGAATCAGAGGAGCAGCGGAAGATGCAGACATCACAGCAAGAATTAGATTGGCAGGATATTTGCTTTTTGAAAGCGAAGCTGAGTTTGAGCACGAGTTCAAGCAAACCTTGAAAGGTTTATGGAATCAATATGCTTGGTACGGTCATGGAATGCATTATTTTTGTCACAAGCACAAACACTTGACGCAAGAAATGTTAACATGTTTTTGGCCGATCACCTTTGCATGGAGCATTGTTCGTTCAATACTATTTTTCAAAACTACACACCGAAAGAGTACTTTTTCACTTCCTCTCTTCAACCTTTTCAAAGCCACAGCATGGTGGTTCGGGTTCTTTAAGGCTCATCAAGAAGGTTATGGGCATGAATACTAATAATTCCGTCATGCTTATTGTTAGATAGTACCATTCAAGGGCCTCACCTTATGCGACCTCATAAGAAATGGATTTCTCTATCACGTTTAGATCCAAGCAATTCTCTTCCTGAACATCAGGTGAATTCGGGTTGAACTCGCTGACCTAAAGAGATCGGTTGATGTTTACAGTCCAATCTCACTTCTTTCTTGACAATATGTGAAATTAAGTCACGTATCTGTGAAATGAACCTATCTATCAGCGCGAAAATTCATAAATTTGAATCAGAATTGGCGGTTTCTGGTGAATTGAAGGAGACGTTAGCCCAAGATAAGCCCCGCGTAAGCGTAGGCTTGCCCGTGTTCAATGGAGAGAAATACCTAGAAGAGACATTAGACTCGATTCTGGCGCAGACGTATACAGATTTCGAGCTGATCATTTCGGATAACGCCTCCACTGACCGCACCCCACAGATTTGCAGTGCGTATGCGGCAATGGACGGTCGCATACGTTACTATCGTAACGAAAGAAACCTCGGGGCTCCCAGGAATTTTAACCGCGTCTTTGAGTTGTCCTCTGGCGAGTACTTTAAGTGGGCTGCATATGATGATGTGCTTTCTCCTGAGTATCTGCAGAAGTGTGTTAGTGTACTTGACAAGGATCCTTCCATCGTCTTGTGTCACTCTAAGACAGGTCGTATCGATGAACAAGGAGTATTAGTGGGCTACTACGATCACAAGATGAGAATTGATTCAAAAAAGCCACATGAACGTTTTGGTGACCTGATCAGCATCATGCATAATCCGTGTTGGCCCATCTTCGGAGTAATACGGAAGAGTATACTTAAGATGACACCGCTCCATGGAAGTTACAAGGGTGAAGATGGAAATCTACTAGCGGAAATTGGCCTCTATGGTCGAATGTATGAAATTCCCGAATACCTGTTTCTCCGGAGAGACCATCCGCAAGCTTACACAAGACGGTATTGTGGAGAACGGCATTTCGGAATGTCTATAAATGATTGCCGTGAGCAAATGGCTTGGTTGGCAAGCACTAGCCGGATTAACTTCACCACTTGGAAGAACTGCATTGAGTTTTTCAGGTCTGCAAGGCGTGTTCCAATAAAGTGGACCGAGCGACTGTTATGCTACGAACAAATATTTAGGTGGTTTATGAGAGAAGGGTGGAGGATTATGGGCGGTGAGTTGGAAATATATTTTCTGCGCCGTTCAAGCTTCGGACGCAGATTGGCTTCAGTCGTAAAGACGATCCTGAGACGTACAGTGATCCCAATCATCGAGAAGGAGAGATGACATGAAGGTAGCCACTCTTTTCATGATGAAAGTAAGCAGAGCCATGCAGGCAAGAAACGCTCACTGGAGGCCGGATTAAACGATTAGCTCCTTGGCTAGGCAATCAGACTTTCATGTTTCGGTCATCTTGTCCTCGAAGGAGACAGAGTAACGCAATTTGAAGAGAAGGCAGAAGATGTAGAAAGCTGGATTAACGGCGCCTTCTTTGTTTTGGAACCACGAGTATTCGACTACATTGATGGCGACAATAAATGGGAAAAGGAACCCTTGGCACTAGTCTGGCAAGATGTTTGAAAGATTGTTTGCCACCTAACGCCACAGATGTTAGTGTACGCGATATTTATGGGCTTGACGAACAAGGCGCATCTTCTATGATGTACTCATTCGTTCTCACCTACGTCTCAAAGGGTTTAAAGCAACGAAAAGACTTTGTTTTAAGAATGTACAGAGAAGGACATGAGGAAAGTGGACACAAAGAATTCGCAGTGCTCAAAGCACTCAAGAAATACAATCTTCCAGTTCCAACTGCTTATTACTTTGAGGCAGATAATAGGATAATGGGAAAACCTTTCATGATCATGGAGAAAATTGTAGGAAAAAGCGCATCACACTACTTAAACAATGAGGTAAACGCTCAAATTATTGTTGACAAAATGGCTAGAATCTTAGCAAGGGTACACAGACTGGATCCAGATTGCATTCAAAACTCAAACGTTCTGCGAGAGCAATATGAGCTTAAACAACGGAGGTTATTGGAGATTAGGTTTTTCATTAGCAAAAGTTGCATGAATTTTTTGGGTTTTTCCCCACTTCGCCAAAGGAGATTTATAACGGCTGTGAAGCGATTGGAGGAAGTAAAACCAGAAAAATTTCGCCCTGCCATACTCCATTTGGACTATGAACCTGATCATACTCTCGTTTCAAATAGACGGCTTATTATAGTGGATTGGGGAGAGGCAAGCGTAGGCGACCCCGCCTTTGACGTAGGATGGGCCTATCACAAGCTAAGACTAGGAAGAAACATGGTCAAAGTGGATTTGGGAGAACATTTTGTGAAAAGCTATGAGAAGTATACGGGCCAAAGGTTGGTCAACCTTCAGTTTTGCAAAGATATGGCTGCTCTAGAATTTGCATCGCTTTGTGGCTTGTCACCCTTTCCAATATTCACGAGATTAACGGGCAAATTCGACTATGGAAGACTTGTAGATCTCATCTTTGGAAATGTCTTTGGAAAACTTCTGCGCGCAATGTATTTGCACAGACGGCAAAGAGTTATGGCTGCACATCACCTTGTTGTCCGGAATAACATCTGGAATAACATTGAGTATCTTCACAGTTATGCTCTCCAGTATTTGGAAAGAGATAGATACGGCATGCAGGCAAGACTACGTGCAGAGAATAGGCATTAAGCGAAGCGCGCTCGAGTAATATGTACTTAAAGGTAGGAAATATTAACGATATACATTCGGAAACCCAACATGAAGTATTGAGAAAGGAAACTAAAGAAAAAAGGAATATTGATTCTAGCCATAGAAAACAGGTATCATTTAGCGGATATGATCTGTAAATTGATGAAAGGAGAACGTTACTTCTTTAATCGCACATACTCTTACATTGGGCTGAGAAAAATATTCATCAAAGAAGGCTTCAAGATTCAAAAAATATTCTTAGGACTACCTGATTATGGCGTGCCGCAAGAAATTGTAGATGTCAACGATAAAATCGAAGTCGACAAGAAAAGGGAATTCATAAAACAAGGAGCATGGGAGAAGATCATTTGGAAATCAATTGACAAGGCAGGTTTAACCAAGTTCCTGTGTAACAACTATATTTGGATCTGACAAAAACCAGATACCGCGTGAAAAGGAAGCTGTTTAGATCATTGAGAACTCTATCGATTGAATCTCGAGCAGCTCAATTTCAATAAGTCTTTTGAATCGAGGTAGGCAACTTTACACAATCTGGAGGACGTGCCTAGTCGCATTGTCTCCTTGAAATCACCAATCTTTTCAATTACTGCCCTATTTCATAATGGTTGGAGGGAATTACAATCTCACGCGAACTTTTCTTAACATTTGATGAAGATTCTGTAAACTCAAACTCAATTAATGCCTTGAAGTGCATCCTAGAAATCCTAGAAAAATAATACCTTAGGGGTCTGTTTTTTTATCACAGGACATATGGTTGAAAAGCTGTCAAGTTTCCCTGAAGTCGTCCATTCGCTTGAGCCTCATGAAGTGGGATATCACTCCTCTTCCAATTCCGTTCGACCAACTATTTTTGAATTTACAGATGTAGAATCTTACGACAAAGCCCATTCGGAATCTCGGAAGAGGGAGACTTACCATATTGATCAATTTACCGGATAAGTCTGCGGAAAAGGTGGAATTCGCCTGCTGTGTCGTTAAGGCTAAAAAATTTGGACTAAAGGTGATTGAAGTTCCAAAACTGCGGCCGATGCGAGCAAGTGGCGTTTAGCAAGTAGAACACTTACCTACATTATGCACGTAGTGAAAAGGAAAAGTCTGCCTTTCACTTGGCTGTGGCTGGGAACGCTTCCTGCGAGCTTATTTTGAGAATGGAGCGAAAATCGTGATCAAGAACAAGAAGAACATTCGAGCTACCACATTATAGGCATTTGTCTACAGCAAGAATTAGATTTGCCGGATAACGAAGATGAGCAAAATGGGTAAGAAAACTCTGGATACTGTTGGATGTGTTACATTAATTTTGCTAGCAGGAGGCATTTCCCACCAAGGAGGATGGTTCGCAGCGTGTTTCCAGCCAACAACAAATCCGACACCTACGCCCACGCCAACTGGTTTCCAACCGCCAGATGGAAAATGTTACATTGGAGCTTGGTTGGACTCCCAGGGATATTCTTATGATGTGTTGAAACAAACAGTCACAGAATGGAAACAGAAAACAGGTAAAGGGGTTTTCATCCTTGGAATTTGGGGTGGAGGATTAGACCGGATATCTGAGAAACGTGGACGATTTCTTTCAGTTAGGCGCCTATATGAAGATGGAATCATAGGAGCTATAGCCTACAATGTTGCACCGCGAACTGATGCTCGCGGAGGAAGCCAAAGCGATACAATAACAGTTCGAGAAGTGGTTGATGGTGTATGGGATAATGAACTACGACTTCTTGCCGAAATAATTAAAGAATACGTTAATGATATACCTTTCTTCTTTGAATTCGGATCGGAGTTTAATGGCCAATGGACAGGGTACGGATCTGATGCCGGTACATTTGTTCAAGCTTGGAGAAGAGTACATGACATTTTCAGTCAAGAAGGCGTTGAGGTCGAATGGGTTTTCCAGCCTAACAATCAACCTCCAGGTCAATACCCTCAGTGGTTCCCGAATAGAAAACCTTGGAAAGAATATTATCCAGGAGATGCTTATGTTGATTGGATTGCTGTCAGCTGGCATAGTTATAGCACCTATTCGATGGGAAAGGACAAGACTATTGATCAATGGTTTAATGAAGGTGAATACCTGAAATTTGCCGCAGAGCATAACAAACCATTCATGTTTGCCGAAACTGGTCAAGATCATGTTCTGGACTCAGAGTACGCTGTTCCTTTGGATTATAAAATAATGTTCATAAATCAGCTTTTTGATTTTATGACACGAAACAATAGGATAAAGGCTTTCATTTGGTATGACCTGCCCTACACGATGAGCATTCCAGAACTACTAAACGCTTATCGTCAAGGAATCACAGATCCACGATATATCTACACACTCGACACGGCGGATGGCCCACAAGTAACATTAGGTGCTTCACCAAACAATAGCAACATTTTCCGTGTTACTGGCAATGGATTCAGCACTTCAGAAACAGTTTGGCTTAGATTAGTCGCTGGTGAAACAACAGTTTTTAACTTCACAGAAACGATAGAAACCGATGAGCAAGGAAGTTTCTCAACAATTGTGATTGTTCCTACAAGCATACATGGCACTTTCAATCTGACTGCTTCGACTTCGAGTGTTAGTGTCTACACTGAATACAATGTCCCAGATTTGACAGGCCCAACAGGTCCAACAGGTCCAAAAGGCGACCCAGCAGATCCAATGATAGGTAATGGCGGAATTGGATTGGGCATAGTCGCCATAGTGCTTGCAGTGTATGCTCTGGCAAAAAAATCTTCGAACAAGAAATAGAAAGCAAACAGAGAGAGATAAAACACGCGGAAAAGTGGCTGGAAAGATTTGGAAAAAGCATTTGAAATGGGGAAGGTTTCAGCGAGTGGAAGTCTCAAGCTGTTTCTGGGTGTGGCCACATCTACGGCAATAATGGCTGTTGGACACGTGATCTTGGCAAGACTCCTATCGCCCGATGAGTATGGACTATACTCTATCGCTCTTATCCCTTCGCTGACGTTTGGTCTATTCCGTGACTTGGGAGTAAACTCCGCGATGACAAAATATATTGCACAATTCCGAGCCTTAACCAAAGAGGAGAATGCACGTGACATGATTGTTGCCGGACTTACTTTTGAAATTGTAACTGGGTTGACCTTATCCCTCCTTTCATTTTTTATGGCAAGCTTCGTTGCTTCAACAGTTTTTCGCAGACCAGAATTAGCTTTTCCAATATCAATAGTGTCCATTAGCATTTTTTCAGGTGCGTTGTTAACTGTAGCCCAGTCAAGCTTTATAGGCGCCGAAAGAATGGGGCTTAACAGCTTATTGATGATATGTCAATCAATAGTGAAAACCGCAGTGTCAGTACTATTAGTTTTCATTGGTTACGGGGCGTTGGGAGCAGTTATCGGATACACCTTCTCATTTTTAGCTGCAGGAATCATTGGCTTAGTAATGCTTTACCTCTTTGTTTTCAGGAGTTTGAGAACCCAGAAAAACAGTTTTGGCATAATCAACAACTTGAAGACAATGCTTCGTTACGGAGTCCCCCTTTCAATATCCATCATTCTAGGAGGTTTTTTGACGCAGTTTTATGGCTTTGCGATGGCCTTTTTCTGCAGCGACTTCCTCATAGGCAATTATCACGTCGCAGTCAACTTTGGGGTGATATTGACCTTCTTCACAATACCGGTGTCAACGGCGTTGTTTCCTGCCTTCGCGAAACTTGACCCGCAAAATGAACACCAACTTTTCATAAGTGTTTTTGCGTCTTCAGTCAAATATACCGCTTTGGTCTTGGTACCTGCGACCATGGCTTTGATGGTTCTTTCGAAACCCATTATTAACACCCTATTCGGGGACAAATGGGTTTATGCTCCATTCTTTCTCACCTTATACGTAGCAGGGAACCTATTGGCTGCTTTGGGAAGCCTAAGCGCCGACAGTCTTTTGACAGGCCTCGGGGAAACAAAGATGCTGATGAAACAAACAGCGCTAACCCTAGTCCTAGGCATTTCCCTAGCTTTCGTCTTAATTCCAACATTCGGCATCTTGGGTGTAATACTAGGAACTCTCTTCGCCAGAATACCCAGCTTGTTCTGGCGACTGTATTGGATATGGAAACATTACAAAGCCAAAGTAGACTTTGAATCTTCAACCAGAATATTCGCAGCATCAGCCATTGCAGCAATAATGACCTACTTATCCCTAAACTCCCTTGCTGGAGCTGAATGGATAAGGCTCCTTGTGGGAGGAATAATCTTTTTGTCAGTCAATATATTGGCGGCTCCCATAACGGGCGCAGTAAACCAAATCGAAATCAACAATATCAGAGCTATGTTCTCAGGCTTAGGAGTCTTTTCAAAAATAATCAACACTCCCTTGATCATAGCGGAGAAAATAGCATCAGCCCGCCGAGTACCAAGTAGTGAGTAGATCCGGAGAGCTCAAAAAATAGATTTCGACAGGATATGGCGAAGAATGACATAGGAATTCCTTTGCATACTTTCAGACGTTGTATTTTTCGGGAAATCCATACTTAAAAAAAGGAAGTAGGTGATTCTATGTTTGCAGGCAAGATTGCATTAGGCATCAAAGCCGTTACGATGCTATTCGTGACCCTGTCCATCTACTTCCAAGACCTTGCCATAGTGACAAACGAGGCCGTACGAAGCGAACTAATGAGCTACATTCTAGTCATACCGTTCCTGCTCACCTACCTCCTCTACCGCAAAAGAAAAATGCTCAGAGCCACAATACCATTCAAGACAACCAACCCTACCAGCAAACTAACATTCAAACATGAAATCGTTGGAGCCTTATTGTGTCTCACAGCCTTCCTACTCTATTGGCACGGATCTTATACCTTCCAACCACTGGAATACCACATGGTCTCCCTCCCTCTATTCACCGCGGGGCTCACCCTAATAATATTGAACATGGAAACACTCAGAGTCCTAGTTTTCCCCATAGCCTTCCTCCTCTTCCTAGCACCTCCACCATTAGAAACCATCTACGTAGTGGGCGCGAACCTATCCGCCATCAGTTCGGAAGCCGCCTACGACATGCTCAAAGCCGTAGGCTTGCCAGTGAGCCTAGGAAACCAGTATGGAAGCCCTGTAATCATTCTCCAAAAGCCTGAAGGACCGCTCTCCTTCGCCATCGACATCGCATGTTCAGGCATCTACTCCCTCATAGGGTTCATGATCTTCACAGTTTTCGCTACATACATCGCGAGAGGTCCTGTGTGGAAGAAGGCAACCCTATTCATCACAGGCTTTCCGCTGATGTACGGTCTCAACATCGGTCGAATAATCGTCATCATATTAATAGGCAACCAGTACGGAATGGAAGTAGCTGTGCAAGCATTCCACCTGGTCGGAGGCTTGGTCCTCATCTTTATGGGAACCCTCATCTTCCTAGCGATATCCGAAAAGATCTTCAAGATGTTCACTGCAAAACCAAGAACAACGCCCTGCAACCACTGCAACCAAAACCCTCCCATAATAGAACACTTCTGCCCAGCCTGCGGTAAACTTCTTAACCCCATGGATATCAGGCTGTCTAGACGAGACCTAAGTAAAATATTAGTCTTTACAATGGGTGCAGTTCTCATCGTAAATCTTCAGGTACCCGTCTTTGCTCTAACCAAGGTGCCCGCAGAGGTCACCCTCGAAGAGTTAGGCAACGAGCAGACTGTTGTACAAATCCTTCCGGAGATCCAGGGGTACGAAACTAGATTCATCTATCGGGACAAGAGATTCGAAGAGATCGCCAAACAAGATGCTTCACTTCTCTACGGATACATGCCCACCGACGAGACGAAAATGCCTATCTTCATAGCTGTAGAAATTGCCAGAACACGATCATCCCTCCACCGATGGGAGGTCTGCCTCATTACATATCCACTAGACATAGGGCTCCAACCACAGGTACAACAACTAAGCCTAAGAGACATCCAGATCAGGCAAGACCCACCAATAACAGCCCGCTACTTCGCCTTCCAACGGAGAGAATCCAACCTAACTCAAGAGGTCTTATATTGGTATGAAAACGCCGACTTCAAGACAAGTAAAGGCTTGGAGAAGGAATACGTAAAAATAAGCCTCGTTGCCTTCGCCCAAACCCCAGAAGACATCCGTATGATCGAAGAACAGCTCCTAGCTGTCGGGCAGGCCATTGCCAACCACTGGCAACCCATCAAGACTTGGTCTCAGATCAGCCTAATCATTGCACAACATGGAAACATCCTCATCACAATACCTGCAGCTGCACTTGCAATCACCTTAGCACTTCAAGTCATAGAAAAGCAGAAGGAAAAAAGATCTAACTTTAGAGTCTACAGTAGACTTGCCTCAGACGAGGAGAAACTGCAATTACGGGCCGTTTATCAAGCGGCCAAAGATGGCAACCCGACGACTGACGGAATGGCCTCATGTTACCGAAGACTTTCAGGAAGGCCTATCGAGTCAAGTTTGCTCCTTCAGAAACTTAACGAGGCTGAGGAAGCTGGCCTTCTGAGGAGGGAAATAATAAGCCGAGATGACGAACCAGTGCTTGTTTGGAAGAGCAACGTGTCTCTCTAGATAAACAATCGCTTGAGCAGATCGAGATCCTAATTGAAGAGAGTAACCATCATCGGTTGATAGTTTTCCTATGCAGTTTCCATATGTCAAACCGTGAGCTGATACAACAGAGCATGGTTTTGCATAACAATAAGAAATGAGGGAGGAAGAAGAAATGATAGCATTGATCCTATTTGCAGTCGCAATGGCAACAACAATTGCTCTTCTCATTTCCTCTACTGTACATGAACTGGTTTACCCATACGTTCTAAGACTTTGCTCTCTCTTTACCCCATTTGCTATGACTATACTTCACACAAGGCTATAAAGTTAAAATGCCTAGTGTAGAAAGAGAAGCGTTATTCGCAAACTCTGATGAAAAGGGGACAAGAGCTGAGGCTTGAATTATGGTATATGAACGCAAACCGTCTGGAATAGCAGGGCAAATCCTCGGGTTTTCGGGGCGATAGCCCTTGCGTCATCCATCATATACGAGTCATCGATTCTAGCTTTCATTGGTCTTGGACTGACCTTTTGGGGTCTCTTATTCTTATTCATAAGACCAGTAAGACACGTGAGACACAGCCTCCTAGGTACCTGCTCTCCTCTACTTGGAACCGTAGAACGAATAATAGTTGACTCAGGCTATGAAGGGAAAGGAGTATACTTGCCACCCAGTTACCTTAAAGGCCTGAAAGGAGGAACTCTATTCATCGAAGGGTGTCGTCATACCTACTGTACAGGAAGTAGCCCAAGATAAGGTCTTCCTCAAAAATCCAGATGGAATCTGCCTCACCGCGCCCGGGTTAGGCCTGGTAAACCTCTTCGAAAGCGAACTAGGAACGAGCTTCGCCAAAGTGGATATAAACTACCTGCAAAACAATCTGCCCAAACTCTTCATTGAAGGATTAGAAATAGCTGAAGACCTTGAAATAAACGTGCTTGGTAACGCAATCCACGTTAAGATAACCGAGTCCATCTACAAAGACTTCTGCAACGAGGTCAGAAGGCTTTCGTCGGATGTCTGCAACCGCGTTGGTTGCCCCCTCTGCAGCTCCATTGCGTGCGCCCTAACCAGAGCTACCGGAAACCCAGTCATCATTGAAACTAACCAGCCGTCCACAGATGGCAAAGTAATCGAAGCCTCCTACAGAATTCTAGGAGCTACAGATCTGCCAGTTCACTAGAGGAATGAGAAAACGCTTTTTCCGCTGACCTTCTGGGACATTGCGGTCTGGTTAGCAGTCACAGCCATCCTCCTCCTCACGACATGTGAACTACTCTCACCATACTACGGAAAAACAAACCTCGTCATCGAGAAAAGAAGGCTAAGGCAAACAACTCTTGTCCTCGGCGTCTTGTTCCTTGTCACTGTCTTGATACGCATTTTCACGATAATAATGTAAGAGCTGCAACCGTGCCTTCATAAGACGAAGACGTAGAACGCTTGATATAGTCTACCCACTAAGCGCGAAGGCTCCATCCCTATTACGGTCGTCTAACGGAATCCAACCACAATTGCCAAGTTCAAATTCTTGCTTGCTGGCATATCCTCATGAGCTAGTGCTGGACGGAGGATGGATCATGGAAAATTATCGAGAAAAGCGGCTGACTACGGATCAACTAATAATAGACATTGTGAAGAGTAGAAGTCCCTCGACTGTAGAAGAACTAATCACACTCATTCAGATTAGGCACCCTCTAACCGAAGAAGAGATAGTGAAACATATCGTGCATCTAGAAAGCCAAGGAAAGCTTGTCCTTAAAAATGAACGTCCACTTTTTCCTCACACACTATCAAGCTACCTCCGTTCCACTCAAGCCTACTGGTACTGGGCGACCATCATTCTAACCCTCGTCACCACAACCCTCATCTCCACCATTCCAGAAAACGCCTACCCCATCGTTTACGCAAGATACGTAGTAGGATCAATCTTCGTTCTATTTCTGCCAGGATACGCCTTCACTAAGGCAATCTTCCCGGCTCAAAGCATTAACAACATCGAACGCACCATGCTTAGCATAGTAATGAGCCTATCCCTCGTCGCCATCACCGGCCTACTTCTCAACTACACACCTTGGGGCATACGAACAATCCCCATCACCTTAAGCCTTCTCTCCCAAACTATGGTCTTCGCCACCGTTGCCATCCTTCGAGAACACCAAACTTCGGAATAAGAGAAATTGCGTAGAGACATTAGTTTTGGGGTCTGATATTTCAACCAGCTATAGAAAGCAATCGGCTCGGCGGAGAAAGAGGACGAAGGAAGAGCTGAACAGATTATCTTACCACTGAAGTGGATCGAGCAACGGTTATGCAACGAACATGTGTACTCGCTGTAAGAGCAAGGTAACTGGTGAAATGGAGCGCCATCTCGGCTAACATTGGGTAAGATAAGAAGGAGGAGTGACATGAAAGTAGCTATTCTAGCTGGCGGCCGAGGCACCCGCTTAACCGAAGAGACCGCAACAAAGCCCAAGGCAATGGTGGAAATCGGTGGTCGACCAATTCTGTGGCACATAATGATGCACTATTACCACTTCGGCCTCAAAGAGTTCGCAATAGCACTTGGATACGAGGGAAATTGCATAAAACGCTGGATGCAAGAATACTGCACTTCAAACAGGAACATGACGGTGAATACAGGTACAGGTAAAGTTATATTTCATGACAGCAGTAGCCATGACTTGACAGATTGGACAGTACATTTGATCGATACCGGGCTAAACACTCAGACTGGCGGCCGGATCAAACGTCTGGCTCCTTGGCTGGGCGATCAAACATTCATGCTGACATGGTGCGACAGTTTATCGGATGTCGATCTTGATGTGTTGCTCAAGTTTCATCGTTCACACGGTCGCCTTGCAACTTTGACTGCAGTCCGCCCACCTCCCAGATTTGGTCATCTCATTTTAGAAGACGACAAGGTGGTGCAGTTTAGAGAGAAGCCCCAAGACGCTGAAGGCTGGATAAACGGTGCCTTCTTTGTTCTCGAACCTGGAGTGTTCGAGTATATTGAAGGCGATGATACCCAGTGGGAGAGAGAACCCCTAGAAAGACTGGCGAGAGACGGACAGCTCATGGCATATCATCATACCGGCTTCCATCAGTGTATGGACACACTTCGTGACAAGCTGCTTTTGGAAGAAATCTGGCAGAGCGGAAAGGCACCGTGGAAAACCTGGAATGGTTAAGCATATTTCTACTTGCTCTCTCGTGCGTTATTAGCAAATATGTAACTCGAATCAAGCGAGAGTTGGATGGAAGTTAACCATTCACAAAGAGCTAGAGGAAACTTCTAGCTCGTGATTGCAGGTTAGCAAAACGAAGCTGAGAGAAAGAAAATGAGGAGCGATAAAGCATGCATGTCTTAGTAACGGGTCACAAAGGATACATAGGCACAGTTATTGTGCCGATGCTCCAAGCGGCTGGCCATGAAGTTACGGGACTCGATAGCGACCTTTTCGAGGGATGCATCTTTGGCGATCAGTCGGTAACTGGAGGTATTCCAGACATCCCCTATACAAGAAAAGATGTACGTGAAGCTGATCTTTCTGATCTAAAGGGGTGTGATGCTGTGATTCATCTTTGCGCCCTGTCAAATGATCCTCTCGGATATTTTGATCCGGAGATGACATACAGTATCAACCACGAAGCATCAGTTAACTTGGCTAAATTGTCTAAGAAAGCTGGAGTCAAACGCTTCATTTTCACGTCATCTTGTAGCGTCTATGGTGATTCCGGAGCTGATGTAACAGAGGAATCGGGAACGCACCCCATTACGCCTTATGGCATCTCAAAGATGCGTGCCGAACGAGATATCTCGAGGTTAGCGGACTCTAAATTCAGCCCGACATTCCTGCGCCCTGGAACAGCTTACGGCGTATCTCCTATGCTTCGGTTTGATTTGGTCCTAAACAATCTGGTTGCTTGGGCCTACACCACAGGTATCATATTATTAAAGAGCGACGGTATGGCATGGCGCCCAATCGTACATATCGAAGATATCTCGCGAGCTTTCACCACCGTTCTAAATGCCCCTATCGACTTGGTTCACAACCAAGTCTTCAATGTCGGCATCACAGAAGAGAACTATCAAGTACGCGAACTGGCTGAAATTGTAAAAGAGACCGTGCCCGGTTCCCACATACAATACGCAAAGGATGCGGGCCCAGACAAACGATCCTATCGGGTTGACTTCAGCAAGCTGTCCCATACAGTCCACGAATTCAAACCACAATGGAACGCTCGCCGCGGAGCCAAACAACTTTACGACGCTTATAAGATCGTCGGGATCGCTCTTGAAGAGTTTGAGGGACCCAGATATAGGCGCATCACACATCTCGAAAACAATGTTCGAACCGGACGTTTGGATAAAACCTTGCGTTGGAGAGTGTCATGATATGAACAAACCGACCCCGTACACAGAAATATCAGCTTGCCGCTCTTGTGGAAAACCCAATCTCAAGTCAGTCGTCTCTTTCGGTCACACGCCTCTCGCGGACGGCCTGCTCAAAAAAGAACAGCTAGGACTGCCAGAGCTGACAGTTCCACTAACCTTAGTCTTCTGCCCAGATTGCTCTCTCATACAGATCGCGGAAACAGTAGCTCCAGAAGTCCTTTTCTGCAGAGACTATCCATATTTCTCTTCTACATCAAACGCGTATCTAGAGCACTCTCGGAAAAACGCGGAAGAAATCATCGAAACAAGGAAACTGAATTCGAACAGCCTAGTCATTGAGCCAGCTAGCAATGATGGTTACATGCTCAGAAATTTCAAGGAAAAAGGGATCCAAGTTCTAGGGATCGAACCAGCCGAAGGGCCTGCTCAAGCTGCACAGAAGGCAGGAATTCCAACACTTTGCACTTTCTTTGGAGAGGGACTTGCAAAGCAACTTCGAAAAGAGGGAATGTTGGCTGATGTACTCATTGCCAACAATGTATTGGCTCATGTTGCGGATCTAAACGGCTTCGTGGAAGGCATCCGAAGAATACTCAGAAATACAGGCATAGCGGTTATAGAAGTATCCTACATAGTTGACCTAATCAACAACTGCGAATTTGACACCATATATCACCAACATCTCTGCTACTTCTCTGTCACAGCTCTAGACCATCTATTCAGAAGACATTCACTTTTTCTTAATGATATCAGGCATCTTCCGATACATGGTGGGCAATTGCGTTTATATGTGGAGCATGTGGAAGACGTCCATGAATCCGTCCGACTGCGATTGGAGGAAGAAGCAACGAGAGGTATCCATCAGATCGCTTACTACCGCGATTTTGCTGATCGTGTCCGTGAGATAAGGGATGCTTTGTTGGACTTGCTATGGGATCTTAAGCGAAGAGGGAAGAGGATCGCTGGCTACGGAGCGGCGGCAAAAGGGACAACGCTAATGAGCTACTGTAGTATTGATGAAGAGATCCTTGATTATGTGGTTGACTTGAACCCCTTCAAACACGGCCGCTACATGGGAGGCAATCACTTACCTATCTACCCACCTACGAAGCTTCTGGAAGATATGCCGGACTACGTGCTACTGCTAGCGTGGAATTGGGCTGAAGAGATCATGAAGCAGCAGGAGGCTTATCGGCAGAGAGGCGGCAAATTTATTATCCCCATACCCAAACCCATAGTTGTCTAGGGATTAGAGGTGGATCGGACAGCTGAGGATCATTTTCCATGAAACAAAAGGGATAAATCCATGTTCGCTGTTGGGCATCTTGAAAAAAGCTTACGCTAGCTGGCTAGGATAATGGGATACTCAAGCTTCTCAACAACCCAAACTGGAAGAGCAAATCGGATACAAAGCGTTGGATTAGTTGGCGACAATCTCCTGATTTATGTGCAAAATGTAGGAGAATGAGGTGGATTGAGAAGATTTACTGAACTAAAAGAAACAGCTGCAATAAAGTTTCCAAGTCTTGTTTATTACTTTACTCCTCGACTGCGAAGCGTAGATATTGAACCAACAAACTCCTGTAACTTGCAGTGCAAAATGTGTTGCAGCCGTAAACGTCCTAGAGGATTCATGAGTTGGAACTTATTCAAAAAGGTCGTTGACGAACTGGACAGCGGATTCGAAAATTTGAGTTTAAGCTTCTACATTGGCGGCGAAAGCCTGTTGCATCCCCGCTTTATTGACATGATCAAATATGCGAGGGGCAAAAGCTGTTTCTGTGAAATCGGCTTTAACACTAACGGTATGTTGCTGACTAAAGAATATATGCAGGACATTATTGAAAATATCGACTGGATAAAATGCAGTCTCGAAGGACTCGGTGAAGTCAACGATTCAATCCGCGTCGGCTGCGACTATCTAAAAGTCGCTCAAAACCTTAAAGACCTCGTTAGTCTTAGAGGATCAAAAGACAAGCCCCGAATCTCCATCAACGTTACAGAATATACACAATCAAAAGAAGACGTTTCCAAGTTTGTAGAATACTGGACGAAACATGTTGACGCAGTATATGTTAGCGTTTTCGTGGACGAAAAGATGAGAGCTTCAGAAAAATTCTTTGACAACGAACCTGTTATAAGACAAGAATTCTGCATCTTCCCATTCACCTATATGGGAATTCTGTGGAACGGCGACGTAGTTGCTTGCTGCGGCGACTTGAACGGAGTAAACGTTACTGGTTCAATATTGAATGAACCCCTAAAAGACATTTGGCGCAATAAACGTTTTAAGACACTCCGTTACCAGAGTCTAACAGGTAAATATTTAGCTCAAAGCCTTTGCAGCCAATGTAACATGTGGAAAACCGGCTTTAAACCAAGCTCCAGGATAATTGACGGAGTGAACATAAAATTTTCTGGCCAACGCAAAGAATATCGAAGGCTACAGCTGACTACGTGCTATTGCTAGCGTGGAATTGGGCTGAAGAGATCATGAAGCAGCAAGATGAATATCGCCGGTGGGCCGGAAAATTCATCATTCCGATACCAAAACCCATAATTGCCCAGTGAGAATCCACCGATCGTTACGTCGGATAAAACGTCGAGAGTCGACTGTTCATGATTAGGAAGGCTGTTTTGCCTGTAGCTGGCTTAGGGACTAGACTTCTTCCAATTACCAAAGAGATGCCGAAGGAGATGTTGCCAATCTTCATGCACAGTGCTAATGGCGAGCCTTGCCTCAAACCGATAGTTCAAGCCGTTTATGAGCAGCTCTACGATACTGGGTTAAGAGAGTTTGGTTTTATCGTTGGCAGAGGAAAAAGAACCATAGAAGACCATTTCACTCCGGATGAAGAGTTTGTGAAAGAGCTGAAGAAGAGAAACAAGGCTGACCTTGCAGAGGAGCTCAAGAGCTTTTACAGACGAGTTAATGATTCAACAATTATCTTCATAAATCAGCCTGAGCCAAAAGGCTTTGGAGATGCCGTTCTAAAAGCTAGATGCTTCACAAATGAGGCTTTCTTGGTTCATGCAGGCGACACCTGCATATACAGTCAAGACTGCAGCCATATTCAGAGTTTGATCGAGAAACATGAGGAGCTTGAGCCAGAAGTAACAATGCTGGTTCAACAAGTTGAAAATCCAAGGATTTACGGGGTAATCGATGGTAAAGAAGTTGAAAATGGCGTTTACAACGTGGAGAGAGTCGTTGAGAAACCTGAGCAACCGCCTACAAACCTCGCAGTAGTGGCCATATACATCTTCAGTCCAATAATATTCAAAGCCCTCGAAACCACAGCGCCCGGAAAGAACGGCGAAATCCAGCTGACGGATGGCATTCAAAGGTTGATAGACTGGGGCCTAAAAGTGTATGCTGTCAGAGTTCCGTCTGACGGAATAAGACTGGACGTGGGAAACCCTGATAGTTGCTGGGAAGCCTTCGACCTATCTTACCGGAACTTAAGAAGGACAAAATGAGAAAATATCACCCTGTGTTTCTTCACTGCTATTGATGCACATAGACAGATGGCCGATTATCTATAGCGTCTATCTTGATAGATAGGTCTCTATCTGATCGTCCGAAAGGAGAAGGCCGGACATAAATAGTGGTAAGATCTCCTAGACTGCAATAAGCTTGGCACAGGGCTCAACGTGGAAAAATGGCGTGATTCTAAATTCAAGAAATATGCAAGAATCCCATGAGGAGATGACCGAAAGCAGAAATCTGAACAAAATCATGCCAGGGGAAGTGAATTGTGTGTATCCGCTGAAAATTTCAATTGTTGGAACCGGATTCGTGGGTCTCTGCACCGGTGCCGGTTTCGCTGCGAGGGGTTTTGAAGTAATAACCTCAACCCACGATCGAGAAAAAGTTGGAAGCATCAACAGAGGTATTCCACCATTCTATGAACCGGGATTGGGAGAAATGCTTAAGACACTCGTATCCAAGGGCTACTTGCGGTGTGTTGTTGAACGCGAAGAAGCCGTTCTGAGTACCGATGTTACATTTATTGCTGTAGGTACCCCAAGCCGGTCTGATGGAGGCATAAACCTGAATTATGTTAAGGAGGCCGCACGCGAGATTGGAAAGGCTTTGGCTAAAAAAGATGAATACCACATCGTAGTAGTCAAGAGCACTGTAATCCCGGGCACTACGCAAAATATCGTTAAGCCGCTTCTCGAGGGATCTTCTCAAAAAAGATGTGGCATAGACTTCGGCCTTTGCATGAACCCCGAGTTTCTGAGAGAAGGGTCTGCTATATACGACACGTTCCATCCAGATAGGATAGTCATTGGCGAATATGACAGAGAGTCGGGAGAAACCTTACAAACCTTGTTTGAAAGCTTCTATAAAGATGAAATCTCGCCTCTGGTAAGGACGAATCTGTTTACAGCGGAGCTAATAAAATATGCAAACAATTCTTTTCTTGCAACGAAAATTAGCTTCATTAACCAGGTCGCTAACATATGCCAGAAAACCCCGAACACAGATGTGACCGCGGTTGCTAAGGCTATAGGGCTAGACGACCGGATAGGCCCGAGATTCTTAAGAGCAGGACTGGGCTACGGTGGTTCTTGTTTCCCAAAAGATGTCAAAGCCCTGATAGAATATTCAAAAAGTCTAGGGTACATGCCTAACCTCTTAGAAGCCGTGGAAGAAATAAATCAAGAACAACCCTACAAGGCAATAGAACTTGCGAAAGATGTTCTGAACAGTTTGGAGAAGAAGCGAATAGCAGTGTTGGGTTTATCTTTTAAGCCGGGAACCGACGACATACGTGAAGCTGTCTCAATTAAGATAATCTCTAAGCTATTGGAAGAAGAGGCCCGTGTCGTTGCCTATGACCCAGTTGCGGTTCCTAATGTTAGGAAAATATTCGGAGACCGTATCGAATATGTTGAATCCTCGATTCAATGCCTAAAGAACGCTGACTGTTGCATAATTGTGACTGAATGGGATGAGTTCACGAAACTCACGCCAGAAGATTTCATTAACAACATGCAGTATCCAATCATCGTAGACGGCAGAAGAATCTACGATCCAGAAATATTTGGCAAAAGATTAAGATATACTGCTATTGGCCTTGGCAAGGTTCAATAAAACGCGATTTTCGGAGGGTCAAGAACTCCGCGATAGTCTATTACGCTATAAACCGACCAAGGCCATTGAAGTGGCAAAAAGAACTTAACCAGCAATGACATTAAGTCTATACGTTTTAGCATAACTAGTCTCCAAACAGCCTAACGCGCAAAGCTCATTGATTTGTTCTGGAGAAAACTAAAATGAAAATCGCAATTTTCCACCAACCCGTTGATGTCATATCTCTGCGTGGTCAATATGGCTCAATAGAGATCTGGACCTACGAGGTTGCGCGCCGCTTAGCTCAATCATGCGATGTCATCGTATATACAAAAAGGGGACGCTATCAGAACAAAGTCGAGTACGACCAAGGGGTAGAGTACCGACGTATATCAACAGCTTTCGACGAATGGTTCAGGTATGTGGACAAGCTAGGCTATTCGAGAGTCCCGGGATTCCGCAATCTTAGACGCATCCTTTTTTTCCGTAATGCTAGACGGCCTTTCTTTGCCTCCAGACTCCATTACCTGACATACGCTTTGCAGGTAGCGAAGGACTTGAGAAAGGAGAAATGCGATATTGTGCACGTCATTAATTTCTCTCAGTTCGTTCCTATTATACGGATGTTCAACCCCAAAATTAGAATAGTCTTGAACATGCGTTGTGAGTGGTTGACGCAACTCGATCGAGTGACAATTAGACGGAGACTCAGAGAAGCAGATTTGGTTATGGGTTGCAGTGAGTACATCACCGAAAAAGTCCGCCATCGCTTCCCGCAGTTTGCCAAACGTTGCCAGACCGTATATAGTGGTATCGATGTGAATCACTTTGTCTGCAAGAAAGATGACAACATGACGAAGCAAAACGGGATTAGACGATTACTGTTTGTTGGTAGAGTTTCTCCAGAAAAAGGAGTGCATGTGTTATTGGACGCTTATAAGAAAGTGGTTGACCACTATCCTCAAACGCAACTTAAGATAGTCGGTGGACAAGCATCACTGCCTATCTGGCAGGCCTTCCTTGCGCTAACTGACGACCCCAAGCTGTCAGATTTGAGGTCATTTTACAATGGAAACTATACCTTACATTTGAAGCGGAAGCTTTCTTCAGGTCTGGCAAGTCATGTGTCCTTTACTGGTCCTGTTCCACATAGGCAATTGACTGACTTCTACCAGGATGCGGATGTGTTGGTCTTTCCTTCAGTGTGGGAGGAGCCATTCGGAAGACCTATCATTGAGGCCATGGCTATGGGGGTTTCCGTTGTCGCCGCTCGAGGCGGCGGTATCCCAGAAATTGTCGTGAACGGTGAGACTGGTTTATTGGTTGAGCGAGGCGATGCTTCGGCCTTAGCCGAAGCGATCCTGCGCCTCCTCTCAGATCACGATCTAAGGAAATCAATGGGAAAGGCTGCGCGTAAGCGAGTGGTTGAACTCTTTTCTTGGGAAAAGACTGTTGAAAACTTGTTGCACCACTACAGAAATCTCTGCGAAGGTGATGATTAGATCGGTCCTTAGAGTCTGGTCACGTCTGTTTTCAAAGAGAAGTAGCACGAGGAATTTTTGGATGATTATTAAGAGCAGGGCGCCTCTTAGGATCAGTTTTGCCGGAGGCGGAACGGATGTGCCTCCCTATCCAGAGATGAAAGGAGGAGCTGTTATCAGTTCTACTATATCAAAATATGCTTATGTGAGCCTGAAACAACGACATGACAGGGAGATGCGTGTTAATTCTGTGGATTATGGATTAATGATGACTTTTAGATCGATTTCAGACTTAGAATATAATGGAAAGCTTGATTTAGTTAAGGCCGCAATAAGACTCTTCCGCATCGAAAACTATGGTTTTGACATGATGGTTTCATGCGATGCCCCTCCAGGATCGGGGCTTGGCTCGTCTTCAACGGTCATGGTGGCAATAATCGGAGCTTTTAAAGAAATGTTAAAGAAGCCGTTGACAAGTTACGAACTCGCTGAAATGGCTTACAGACTGGAGAGAATCGAATTAGAGATCAAAGGCGGGATCCAGGATCAGTATGCAGCTACCTTCGGCGGCTTTAACTTCATGGAGTTTAACAAATCATCTGTTATTGTTAATCCTTTGAGAGTTAGGCCTGAGGTAATTAATGAACTGCACTCGAATCTTCTGTTACTTGATACCGGCAAGACAAGATTGTCTGCTAGAATTCTTGATAGACAGATAAAGGCTACGGAAAGGGGAGAAAAGACAGTACTTGAGAGTTTAGATTTTCTAAAACAATTAGCAATTGATATGAAAAATGCTCTTTTGCGCGGAGATCTAAAAGACTTTGGCGAACTCTTGCATTCAGACTGGGAGCATAAAAAGAAGCTTGATACGCAAATAACTAACCCAACAATAGATAAGCTTTATGACCTGGCTAGAGAAAATGGAGCAAAAGGCGGCAAAGTAACCGGAGCTGGAGGGGGAGGACACTTACTAATCTACTGCGACTTAGAAGATAGGCACAAGGTCATAAAGAAAATGGAGAAACTAGGTTGTGCGCTTGTAACGTTTGGCTTTGAGAATAGCGGTCTACAGACTTGGGAAGTATCCGATCGAGGAGTAAGGATATGATGTCTCTGATTGAAGACTGCATAGATGAAAGCATATCTGTTAAGGAGAAAATCAAGGATCAAATCAGTCTTATAGAGAAGATAGCTAACGAGGCGATAGAAACCATAAAGTCAAGTGGGAAAATCGTTCTATTCGGGAACGGAGGGAGCGCTGCAGATGCACAACACATTGCATGCGAACTTGTTGGGAAATTCAAGCTGAACAGAGAGTCCCTACCGGCAATCGCGCTGACAACCAATGCTTCTATTGTTACAGCGATAGCTAATGATATCAGTTTTGACGAAGTTTTCTCGAGGCAGGTTCAAGGGTTGGTTACTAATAAAGATTTGGTCGTCGGATTAAGTACAAGTGGAGAATCATTGAATGTGATCAAAGGCGTTCTGACAGCTAGGAGTAAAGGGGCCAAAACTGTCGCTTTAACTGGTGGAGAAGGAGGTAGATTGGCGAAGATAGCGGATATTTCACTTATTGTTCCTTCAAAAAATACTGCGAGAATACAGGAAGCGCACATAACAATTGGGCATATAATTTGCGAATTAATTGAAAAAGGTTTCTTCGGCACATGAACAAAGCGGTTTTCCTAGATAGAGATGGAACTATTAACAAAGAAGTCCAATATCTAGACGATGCTGAAAAACTTGAATTGTTACCGAATGTGGCCAAAGTAATCAAAATACTTAATGAGGGGGGCTTCAAGGTTATTGTAATCACAAATCAGTCAGCTATCGCCAGGGGCTTATTAACTAGGGAGAAGCTTGAAGAGATACATAATAAACTTTCAAAGCTTTTAAGTGACGAAGGATCAAAGATAGACGCCATATATTACTGTCCTCATCATCCAGATGAAAACTGTGAATGTAGGAAACCTAGAACCGGTTTGATTCTGAAGGCGTCTAAAGAATACAACATAAGCCTAAAGGATTCGTATATGATAGGAGACAAGCTTGTAGATGTAGAGACAGGTAAGAATGCTGGATGTAAGACGATACTGGTCTTAACAGGATATGGCACAGAAGAGAAACAGAAAATGAAGACAAGTTGTCGCCCAGACTTTGTAGCAAGAAACCTTTGTGATGCGGTTAGCAGGTTTATTTGTAACGACCAACGTCTTCCTAAGATCCCTCGGAACGAAGACGCACTCCTCCTCGGAGGGCATAGAAAACCCCATGTCCGTAAAGACTCAATAAGAAAAAGCCATCATCAGCGTTATATGAGCGTGCTAACTTTCTACGACATTAGAAGAGGGTAGAGAAGAGATGTCAGATCGTGTTTGCCCCAACTGCCACAATCAAGGTATGAGAGTATTCTACGAGGTTAGAGATGTTCCCGTCCACTCATGCGTAATGTTGTCAACAAGGGCAGAAGCATTGAGATTCCCACATGGTGACATCGCACTCGGCTTTTGTGGAGAATGCGGCTTCATCTCAAACGTTGCTTTCAACCCCCATTTGGTGGATTATTCAGGATCTTACGAGGACCAACCGAGTTTCTCATCAACATTCAATGCTTTTACTCAGGATCTGGCCAAACGTTTGATAGAGAAATACAGCCTTCACGACAAGGAGATCTTGGAGATTGGTTGTGGGAAGGGCGATTTCCTAGCTTCACTTTGTGAGCTAGGTCACAACCGTGGATTGGGCATTGATCCTGCTTACACGAAAGGCCGTATCGGTAGTAAGGTTTCAGACTCTTTGACGTTCATCAAAGACTATTACTCTGAGCGCTATGCTAACTATCATGGAGACCTTGTTTGTTGCCGACATACTCTTGAGCACATCTACGATACGCCGGGTTTTGTTGGTACTGTGCGAAGTGCGATAGGTGATCGTTTACATACTATCGTCTTCTTTGAAGTTCCCGACGTCACCCGCATATTGCGTGAACTAGCATTCTGGGACATCTATTATGAACACTGCTCCTATTTCAGCCCTGGGTCACTTGCCGGATTGTTTCGTTCCTGTAGATTTGAGGTCAATGATCTTTACAAGGGATTTGACGATCAGTACCTGTTGATCGAAACGAGCCCCGTAAACCAAGTATCTGACAAAGTCCACGAATCGGAAGAAACTGTTGATCAGATAGCGGAAGACGTTAGGCATTTCTCTGCACACTACCGGGATAAGTTAGACGGGTGGAAAAGTCGCTTGCAGCAGATTGTAGCAGAGGGAACACGGACAGCTGTATGGGGATCGGGCTCAAAATGTGTGTCCTTCATGACAACACTCGGCGTCAAAGATGAAATTGATTGTGTGATTGATATCAATCCACACCGTCATGGTAAGTTTCTCCCAGGCGTCGGTAAAAAGATCATGCCGCCGGAATTCCTGAGGAAATATAGACCCGATCTAACCATTGTGATGAACCCAATCTACCGTAATGAGATTCAACAAATGCTCAGTAACATGGAGGTCAGTACGGAGGTCATCTCAGTTGAGTAGGATCACATCAGAACACGTGAACCTATTACATGAAACCTGTCCCGTTTGCGGTTCCCAACAGTTGAAAATATTTGCGCCAGCAGGGCTTGTACATCCTGGGAGTCGGGCATTAGCCCCCAAATTCATGAACGCGTGCTGGAAAGACTGAAAATATTAAGGTGTGAAACGCGTTGGGAGAAATCCGAAACTCAATACGGGTTGTTTGGAAAAAGAAGAACTGGACTATGAGCATACAGATAATTCGGAGATACAAGAACTGGACTGAGATTTTAGCAAAAATTTACAGAAAACAAAGGATTACCAGGGTGATTTTGAGAAACGGAATTCAGGTTGAGGCACCCGAAAACCACCCTGTTCTATTGCATATAGTGAATGAAACATTTTTTGAAAATGCCCATACGCCAGTAGGTCTAAATATTGAAGCAAACGATGTTGTTGTAGATATTGGAGCTAACATTGGCATAGTCACATTGTTTGCAGCGCTCAGAACTAAAAAAACAGTTCACGCGTTTGAACCATCTCCCGAAGACTGTGAATTTCTAAACAGAAACATCCTTACAAATCGGTTACACAACATTGTGGTCCATAACGTCGCTGTTTGTGACAAGACCGGAAATCTAACAAGACTGTATTTAAGACAGAGCGTAGCGGATTCGCTATTTGCTGCAGAGTGTTCTACGGAGAAATACATCGAGATCCCTTCCGTAACCTTGCAGTACATTATGGATAGCATGGCAATTGAAGAGATCGGCTTTCTTAAAATAGACTGTGAGGGATGTGAGGGATTGATATTCTCGTCAACTCCAATTGAATATTTCAGAAGGGTCAAGAAGATGGAGGTGGAATTCCATGATAACTACTCTCCACTCAAACATGACGCTATCCAAAGACTAATGGAAAAAGCAGGTTTCAAAGTAAGGTTGTATTGGCCGCTTGGCAAAGTTTCCCCATATGGCATTCTTTACGGTAAGAGAGATTAAGTATATCATTAATTGCATAAACCCGAATAGAGTCAGTGACTGCGGGAGATGTCGCCGTGACCGTGTGTGAAAAATCGAATAAGTTTGGAATTCAGGAATCCCAGAGGTTTAATCTGAGGATGTGAAAAAAAGGATGTATAGGACGAACAATAACAATGTTTTATTGATCACAGTTGATTGCCTAAGGGCTGACAGGCTAGGAACTTCTCGTTACTCGACAAATGTCACGCGAAACATTGACCGTATAGCTTCCGAGGGACTGTTATTTACTCAAGCCTACTCAGTGGCACCATGGACCACACCATCCCTTGTTTCGATTCTTACGTCAACTTACCCCCTCATGTTTGGCGGGAATCTCTCAATTACTTCCAATCGAACTTCTGTAGTCGAAGTGTTCAAGCGTGCAGGGTATAAGACGTTTGGTCTTACTTATCATCCTTGGCTTTCGAAGGCATCTGGCTTTGGCAAAGGCTTTGATACATATAAGGATGGCACGGAAACGTATCTGCGTCACCACCCCAAGTACCCGTTACTTGATAGAATGATTTTCATGGTCAAGAGTTTTGTGATGCGTTTATTCGATAGACTTGGCCTTTCCTTAGCTTGGCAGATCCTGAGATCGAAGGGGTCTTTTGTAGACGCTATTCAAATGACTGATGAAGCTATGAAACTAATAAGTGACCTAGGAAAGCAGCCTTTCTTTCTATGGATTCATTACCTAGACCCGCACTGGGTTGACATACCTCACCAAATTCCAGCGAAATTTCTCAAACTCAATAGGATTAGGTTTGCCCTACTAAGTTTGAGAAGAGAAAGAGCTTTAAGGACGCGATCTCTACTTAGTAATAAAGACATAAGAGATTTAATCACGATCTATGATTCAGAGATTGCTTTGGTTGATTATGCAATTGGCAAACTGCTTTATTCATTATCGAATCTCGGGCTACTTGATAATACACACATCATTATAACTTCAGATCACGGCGAACAATTTCAAGAACACAGTGACCTGCACCATGGATACTACTTATACCAAGAGCTAATACATGTCCCCCTCATCATAAAGACCCCTTGTTTCAAGGCTGCGGTCGTGGACTACCCCATAAGTCTTATAGACTTGTCTCCGACAATTCTTGACCTTGTAGGCCTAAAGAAACCTCCTAATTTCTTAGGCAAGTGTCTGATGTCATTACTGCGGAACAGAAAAGATGTTTCCCCAGTTTTCTCAGAAGAAGGAGAGACAAGACATCTTAAACCCGAAGTAGACCTAAAGAGCGGGATAATTAAACTGAATCTGAACGCTAAGCAAATCTGTTACGTCAGGAACGGATGGAAATATATATACACTGACTTGCACAAAAACGAGTTGTACAACCTGACACGAGACCCTTTGGAGAAAAGAAACCTCATCAATGATGAGCAAATACTGGCCACAAAAATGAGAGAAGTGATAATCAAACACACTCAGTTCATCAATTCATTTAGGGAGACTGAAAGACAGAGAGTTCGCAAAAGGATTATGAAACTTAAGACAGCGATATCGCGACCACCTTGATAGGAGCAGTAACATACATGCCAGCCAAGAAAAGGAATGCACGCTTGGAGGTGAAGGAGACTGTCTGAAAAAGTGCTTGTATACATCCCAAAAAACCTCTATGAGCAAATCGAGCACAGAGTGAAAACAAGCCAAGTGGAGTTTAAGAGCGTAGAAGAATACGTGGAGTTCGTGCTAAGAGAGGTTGTGAAAGAAGAGGAGCCCGAGCCGATCTACACCTCAGAAGAAGAGAGGGAGATCAAGAAACGGCTAAGAAGCCTAGGCTACCTTTAGAAAGACCCCAAGCAAATCTTATGTGGGAAAAACCATGTTAAAGGTAATGGTTTCAGGCTTCGATGGAGTCTCCCAAACGAGTGCATACGACAATACAAACAATTGGCTACTAAGAAAGAGTCTACAGAAGATGAGTTCAAGACCATGAATAACTTATACGATGCTTATATTCGGAGAACTATTTAAATTCATGAAAAACGAGGAAATTTTAGATAGGACGCTCTTAATAATTACTTCTGATCATGGAGAAAATATAGGCGATCATAAATTAATAAGTCATGGTTTAAGTGCCCATGATACCCTTGCATGCATGCAGATAGCGAAACAAGACGCTTCACTCATCTACTCATACAGTCCCCTCAGCAATTCGAAACGACCAGTATTCATAGGCTTAGAAATCGCCGATTCAAAATGGAACCTTCATCCATGGGAAGTATGCTTGATCACGTGGCCGGAAGAACACGGGTATAAGGCACGTGTGACGAGCCTGGATCAAAGAGATGTCAAGCTCGTTGAGAACCCACCTATCTTTGGACGCTTCCTGGCAGTCCAGTGGAAAGAAACTGGTCTCCTACAGGTGATCTTGTATTGGCACGAAAACGCAATTTTCAAAACAAACTCAAGCCTAGAGAACAAAATTGCTAAGATAAGCCTCGTAGCCTACAGCGACAACCCTGAAGAATACCACGAAATCGAAGAGTACCTTCTTGACTTCGGCAAAGCCGTCGCGAACTATTGGCAACCAATAAAAGCATGGTCTGTATTCGCTGTGACGATAGCACAAAACATGTAGAAAAAAAACACGTAAATAACACGTAGCTACCTCGCAGGAGTATCGATTGTATCACTAGCTGGCCTGGTCGCCTTCCAAACAGCAAGGAACGTTGAGAGAAAGAAGAGAAACCTCAAGATCTACGAGAAACTTGTTCCAGAAGAGAAACTCCTGATAAAAGCTGTAATCCAATCTTTGCATGGCCCATCGACATTGAACAACATATCTATGAAATACGAAGAACTGACTGGAAAATCAATAGACCTGAATGTTCTACTACGCAAGCTCGGTGAAGCCGAGGAAGCCGGCCTCGCAAAGAGAGAAGTCACCAGCCAAGACGATGAACCGGTGCTTATCTGGAAGAGCTAGGTACCTCTTTAGGCCCGCATTTCATGAGAAGCGATTTGTACATGAACCGGAACATTACCCGAATTACATAGCGCGCCAACTTGGGGTGGGCACTATGAGCCAAAAATAAGGGGTAAGCATAGGAATCTGTGCCCATAATGAAGGAAAAAACATTGGCCGATTGATCGAGAACATACTTGATGTACCGATGTATCATAGGCGAGAAGCTTTGAAAGTTCGTGAAGGCCTACAGTTGGATGTTTGGAGAAGGGCCGTTACTACTTATGCTCGAATCGTGTTTAGTTGCGCAACTAAGCTCAATGTGGCGGTAACTAATAAGTGTAATATGAGATGTAAGACCTGCAGTATTTGGAAGATCTACCAAAGGGAACCAGAACTCGCCAACAAAGAGTTGACGATGGGCGATTACGAAGAGTTCTTCAGAGCGCATAGTGCTTGGAACTGGATCAGCTTTACAGGTGGTGAGCCATTCCTAAGGGATGACTTGGTTGATATTATGCTTGCTGCTTATGAAAGATGCAAAGGGCTTCACATTATCTCCATTATCACTAATGGTTATCTTACGGAAAAAATAGTTGACGGTGTTCAAGAATTCCTCTTAGAGACGAAGCTGCCTTCATTCCATTTCAGCGTCAGCCTCGACGGCTTACAATATGTTCATGACCTGATCAAAGGACGAGTCGGAGCGTTTGAACATGCCGTAACTACATTCAGAAAACTGCAGAGAATAAATGATAACCGGCTTAAGCTTCATTTTGAATATGTGATCTCAAAATTCAACCAAGGGAAATTGCCAGAAGTGATAAACCATTTGAACTTAACCCGAAACGATCTCATACTAACCATCGCACAAAACGCCTTCTTCTATCACAACGGATTCTGGGAAGTGAAACCGGATGAAGACACACTTAACTCAGACATCGGATGGTTTCTCTCGCATTTCAAGATTCGTTCCAGCCATGACATAGGACAATGGCTGTTCCTGAAAAATGTCATCAAGCGAAGGCGGATCCCCTGCGTTGCTGGCAAAAACAGTTTTTACATGAACCCATATGGCAAAATGTTTCCCTGCATTTTCGTTCAAAGGGAGATCGGAGCGATCGAAAGGAATGTGATTAATGCCTTTGAGCCTGATCCCAATTGTCGGTGTTATACGCCTTGCGAGAGTTACTTCTCTCTTTTGTTACACTTACCCGAGGCATTTGCCTGTTCATAGTGGTGCAGGGCTTGGGAGGTAGATTGAACATTTGGTTTTGAAAGCGAAAAAGTTCGGTATTAGAACCGTCACTGTCCTGGCAGTGCTTTTAGTGTGCGCATCGGCAACGAACACTGCACTAGCGCAATATTCCCCACCTACGCCCCCAACTCCAATTATCATCAGAGAAACTCCTATAACGGTCTCCTATACAGAACCACAACGAATCATCACCATCGATATAACTCAATTCGACCCTGAGCAGGTGGTGAAGAAGATAACACTTACATTGAAGGAGCCGACGCCCACAGCTAGTATTACAATATACCTACTTGCTGAAAGACCTGAGGAAATCCCAGACCCCAAAGATAGGGTGGCACTCGTCTACTTTACCATCCGAGCCGACGAGGCATTGCTCGAGAACGTCGATTCCGCAAAGATAACTTTCGCCGTTGAGAAGACTCCTGTAAGAGAAAGGGGCATTGACGAAAAGACCATTACACTAGATTGGCTCTTCGAAGGCGCATGGCAAGAACTACCAACCGAGAAGGTAGACGAGGATGAAAGGTTCCTATTCTTCGAGGCGGAGTCCCCGGGGCTGTCCTACTTCCCGGTTACGTACATCGTAACACCCTTCTTACAGTACGTAACGCCTTTCCTATGGTGGATCGGAGTTATGATTGTGGTAGTAGTGACAGCAATCATTATCGCAGAAAAATTCTTACAGAAGACGTATGCAACGACCCCAAAATAGTTCAAGGTCTGGGTAAGTCATGAGGGTCAGTAATCATAACGAGTCAGAGGAGAAAGATGAAATCCTTGCTGGAACAGGGCTTTACCATCCTAATCATCGCTTTTGCGCTATACCCGTACGAGGAGATCTACTTTTCATAATACCACTTCTATCGTTGATTATCATAACATGGTTATACACCCTCAGTCAGAACAGTGTGCATCTTGAAGCTTTAAAGCAATTTGTCAATTGGCTGGTTAAGCCTGAGCTCACCTACACGCCATTGAACTTGAACGGCCTACTTCCAGCTGCTTTAGGAACTATCCAAATAGTGTTCACGGGTACAGTCGTGGCAAAGGTGCTTCTACCTGAACTGGAAGATAAGTTCCAAGCTAGGCTTGTAAGCCTTGCCTTGGGTTTCGGGCTTACAGGCTTGACGGTAACACTCCTTGGTTATCTAAGGCTGTTATACTTTGCTTCTCTCTTGTTGACACTATGGGTTCTCACAATCTTTTTTTGTGTCTTCGACTTCCGCAGAAAAAAGCTAAATGCTATAGGACCGTATCTGAAAGGATGTCTTTACCTGTGGAAACCTGAGTTTAGGCCAACCAAATTCGAGTGGGCATGGATGCCAGCAACAATCATACTGCTCATCTTCCTTGCTGCTTATTATCATGCTGTGATGTTTCCCCCGCTAGAGTTCGATTCTATAATATATCACGCACCTATGGCAAGCATCCTTTTCAAAGAGCATGGTTTGCCGTTCATAACAGGTGGAGGGGTTGGAATTGGGTCGAGTGCTAACTACCCTCCTCTATTCTCCGCTCTAGGATCATACTATTATTTGTGGATAGGTTTCGTTCAAGATTTGTTCCTTAGACTCATAACACCAACGATGGGCCTCTTATCAATCCTCGCGACCTATAGTCTCGGTAAAGAGGTAGGAGGAAGGAAGCTGGGCGTCGTATCCGCCTACCTCCTTTCTATGGTACCAGCATACTTAAGTTACTCTACACTAGCTACACAAGAAACCACGATAACATTTTTTCTGGCTATGGGCACCCTATTTCTAGTGAAAGCAACCAGCAAGGGGGAGAAGGGCAATTGGATTACGAGTGGGATCTTCTTCGGTTTTGCGCTCCTCGTATCCTACCAAGCACTCTACTTCATTCCAGCTTTGATTCTATTATTAGGTTATCACTGTTTCAGGAATAGGGATGTAGCCTTTGGGTTAAATATCGAAAAGGTTTTCGTGCTGATCTTTTCGATGGTGATAATAGGTGGTTCACCCTACATTAGAAATTGGGTGATACTCCATAACCCAGTATATCCCTTCTTTAGTGAACTTTTCGGTAGCGAGTTTATTTCCCCTTGGATGCATGAGTACACGAAGCGAAGTTGGAACTATGTTGCATCATACATCGCTACTGGTAATATAACCCCCTCAGTGTTCCACTTCGTTTCCTCCATTTTTATATACCCTTCCTTTTACCCGTTGAACTTTCTCTTAATATTTCCAGCAACTTTGGTGTTTCTCTTTAGCAAGGTGAGAGTGAAGGCTGTAATCTTAGCCTTCGCCTTAATACCTTCTCTAGCCATAATATTGAATCAACCGTCTTTTATCAGATACTTCTGGTTAACGATGCCTTTCGTCTCCGTGATAGTAGCTTGGACGTTCTTACGAGGATTTGAGGCATGTAAAAGGTTGCAACATCACCTATTCATAAACCCTGCCGAATTGTTCAAAGGAATTTTGTCGGCTTTGTTATCCGCGATGCTGATTTTTGCACTACCCGTAAGTATAAGCGGTTACGCATACTGCTTTATTGTACCTTTTTGGCCCAAACCTGACCAAAGTAATGGATATGATTACATGTGGTATACTAGGCATCCAAACGTGGACAAACAAACCTTATTTTATAAAGCATATGGTACTGATGCACATGCTTGGGAATGGCTTAACAATAATATGGAGTATGGTGATAGGGTTGCCACGTATGAAACAAGGATATACTACACTATGAACGCAGACTACGAGGCAATATTTTCCCTCGATAACATGGAAGCCCAAGAGCTTTATCAAATAGGTGATATGAATAGGGCAATTTCATTTCTGCAAGACAATCATGTGAAGTATTTTTTCAGAAGAACAGAAGAGATAGAGGAACAGATGGAACTACTTAATCAATTGCCCATCAGAAAGTTCCTATCCTCGCCCCGGCTCCCATTAGTCTTTGAGAGCGGGTCATCGAAGATCTACAAGGTTGGACCCCTTGCCATTGACCCCGTAGTAGTCGATCCTTCCCTAGCTTATATTGGGCCAAATGGTTGGTCCGATATGGGAGAGATCGAGGGTGTTGTTACAAGATCGGTAATTCCAGGTAGCACCTCGCCTCGCCTCTATGTTGTAGCCTCTGACTTAATGAAAGTGAATATTCACTACCTTGATAGAGGTCAGGGTAGTTTAACAATTAATGTTCATGATCCATATAGCAAGAGATGGATACATAATTACGAGGTCATCAAGAAAGAAGACGCGGGGGAATGGAAGTGCCATGAGCTTCAAGTACCGATTGACACGAGGAGAGGATTCGTCGAATTAGGGCTTTATGCAGAAGGAGAAAACTTTGCTATAAGCAAAATCTGTGTTGACTGCGTAGAATTTGAGGGTAAGGTGACCCTCACCTCCCTTGAGAAAGAGCGGATCACCAATTCAACAACCCCCCCATCTCTCATGGTATACTTACCCATCCTAAGCGGAGGAGAGAGACTTTACGTGTCAAGTTGTTCTTATGGAAAGAGGATCAGTATCGAGATGTTTGAGGGATACATATCAATGAATATGACCACGGATTGGTGGCAGAAACATCAAATGGTTACTCGGTCACCTGAACTTCCCACTTTTGGTGCCGAGAACCCTAGTTTGTCTTGGGAAGCTGAACAAGGCATTTATACCCTTGTCATAGTCTTATGGGACGAGTACGAGCCTGACATGAAGATCGATTTTTCGATAGCTATCGATGTCGACTCTTCATTTTGAGAGCTTCACCTGACTGGTATGGAAGAAACTTCATTGGTGGTTTGACATGGACATTCTTTCAATGGAATGGACCACTTTTGATAACATTTGCCATTTTATTATTCACTATCTCATCCCCTTCAGTGACAAAGACAGAGCATGGCTTTGGGTTATGACGAAAAACGAGAGGAAGAAGAAATGATAGAATTGATTCTGTTCGCCATCGCGATGGCAACAACGGTTTTTCTTCTTATTTGCTTACTGTATATGAACTGGTTAATCAATACTCTATTCAGTTTTGGTCTCCAATTCAGCTATGACTGGGCAAGTCGCTATCATTTTATGCTGAGGTTGGGATTTGCACTGTTAAGTATTATAGTGATAACATCAGTTAGCATGGTTATACTCTATAGAAGGTCCTCAAAAGTCAAGATGCGTAGCGTTCAAAGAGAGCGAGCTCAAGTCGAAATGACGCAAACACTTGCAAATGAAAAAGAGGCGTTAAGGCTCGAATTATGGAGGCATGAACGCAAACCATCGGGGTTAGCTAGATCCGTACTTCTGTTTCTCGGCATAATAGCACTTACCTCATCCGTCGTGTACACATCCTCCATTCTAGCCTTCATCGGCCTCGGACTTACTTTCTGGGGAGCCCTACTCCACTTCGCAAGACCTCTAAGATACGTGAAGTCCAGCCTCCTAGACTCAACTGCGGTTTCCACGCTTACGACCCTCGACCGAGTATTGGCTGACCTAAACTATAAAGGCAAAGGCATATACCTGCCCCCCCGATACCTGAAGGACCTAAAGGAAGGAACCGTGTTCGTTCCGTACGAAAAAGAGACAGTCACACCGACAATGGAGGAAGTGGCTCAAGGAAAGGTCTTCCTGAAGAATCCAAACGGAGTCTGCCTCACCCCGCCCGGACTGGGACTTGCAAACCTCTTCGAAAGCGAGCTGGGAACAAGCTTCACCAAGGTCGACCTAGAATACCTGGAAGACAAACTACCAAAACTGTTCATTGAGGGATTAGAGATAGCCGAAGACTTCGAAATGAATACGCACGGTGACACAATCCAGGTTAGAATAAAGGAGTCCATCTATAAAGACCTGTGCAACGAGGTCAGAAAGCTTTCCTCAGACATGTGCAGCTCCCTCGGCTGCGCCTTATGCAGCTCCATCGCGTGCGCCCTAACCCGAGCCACCGGAAAACCCATTATCATTGAAAACACCAAGATATCTGAAGATGGCAAAACAATCGAAGCCAACTACAGAACTCTAGGAACAGAACCTTCCACAGATTCTGCATCTAAAGAGCAAACTGGAGTAGCCCCCACAGAGGTCTCCGCGCCTCCCAAGCCCACCGAAAGGTATCCCATCTCTATCTCGCTCGATCTCGTTGGCTCGCTTCTGGCAACTTTCGGATCGATTATACTAGCTTGGGTTGGCTGGTTAACGTGGTACGACACAACCACATGGGGCAAAAGCCTCGCCTCAATCTTCTTCGGATCCAGAACGGGCGAGGCCATGAGTCTAGGAATAGGAATGAAAGCAATCCATTATCTCCTTACAGGCTCAGCTCTCGTTCTCTTGGGTTCATATGTGTTTTTCCAACAAAGACGCCGTAAGGTCGTAATAGAAGAAGACGACGCATCATCAGGCGGCGAGAGAGTCGAACCTAGCCCTAGACTATTGGGAGAAGCCGAAACCGAAAAAAGTAGTGAAGTTAAAGAGGGACCGGAGATAGATCCCTTAGCCTTGGCAGGCTTAATCCTTTCAGTCTCAGGGTTAGCTATTCTTGCCTGGGTGGGATGGCTGACATGGCACGACATCAAAGTTTGGGGCAAGCATATAGCCCTTATTTTCTTCGGCTCCAGGACAGGAGAGGCGATCAATCTAGGAATAGGCATGAAGGTAATCTACTACCTCTTAATAGGCTTAGCTCTCTTCCTCTCAGGTTCGTATGTGTTTCTCCGAAAAAGACGAAATACGACATAAAAACGAAGAGACCGCCTCAAAACTAGGCAACTCTGTAAGTAGTCCTTAACGTGCTTACCAAGAAAATTCCAATATTGACAGAGAACGAATTACATTACGAGAAAATCACAAAACTTAGAGTACTGACCCCATGATTATGTTCACTAATCCCTGAGGAACGAGAATGCAGTTTCCCCTAACCTTCTGGGACATCAGCCTCTGGCTAGCCATCACAGCCATCATCCTACTGGCCACCTCTGAGCTCATCTCACCACACTACGGAAAAACAAACCTCATCATCGAGAAAAAAACTTTAAGAGAAGCAGCCCTCATCCTCGGCATACTATTCCTGCTCACCGTCCTGATACGCATCTACGCAATGATAATCTAAGGCTGGTAACGTCTCCCATCCCATATCCATTCATTTGCCAACGTCGCAAGGACGATCTCAATAAGTGCGGTTCCCTCTATCTACCTCACCAGAAAACGCCCAGACTACTAATCGAAAAAACAACATCATTGCCAAGTTCAAATCCTATTGTAAGCATCTTCTCCTCCAAACTTAGTCAACTGGTCATTGACTGAGGATAAGCTATGCGAAATAACCAACGAGAGGAGTGGTCGACTATGGACCAGTTAGTAATAGACATCGTGAAAAATCAAAGTCCATCAACTGTAGAGCAACTAATCGAACTCATTAAGCTAAGGCACTCCATAGCCGAAGAAGAAATTTTGAAACACATCCTAAGTCTAGAAAGCCAAGGAGAGATTGCCCTTAGGAAGGAACGACCCCCTCCCCCTACACTCTAGCAAGTTACCTCCTTTCCACGCAAGCCTACTGGTACTGGGCCACATAATCCTAGCCATCGCCACCACGACCCTCGTCTTCACCATACCAGAAAACGCCTATTCCATCGTCTATGCAAGATACGTGCTCGGATACGTCTTCGTCTTATTGTTGCCTGGGTACGCTCTCACCAAGGCCCTCTTCCCAACCAAAGAATTCGACAACATCGAACGCACCGCCCTCAGCATAGGAATGAGCCTAGCCCTCGTCATCATCACGGGCCTCCTTCTCAACTACGCCCATGGGGCATAAGAGCACCCCCATCACCGTAAGCCTCCTTGCTCTAACCGAAGTCCTTAGCGCTACAGCGGTCATTCGAGAATACCAAGTCGTACGATAGAGAAAAGCCAAACAATTCTCTGATTCGTCGTCTCGCTAGTGTATGTAAAGCCATCCTTCTGATTCCCCATTATTCTCAAGCGAAAATCTTCGTAACAAGCACAGCATAGCGTTGTATGTGCCTCACATCGCTTATTTAGCCACGCTTTCGCTCTTGATTGAATCAAAAGAGTTGGCAACAACAAGCCTGAACGGTGACCATAGAAAAACTTTTCATCAGAGGGATAGTAACATAGCAAAAATGAGAATGAGACTTTGGCATAAACGTGGTTCCTTAGGCTACCGTACTTAACCTCGTCCTTCCGATACGAAAAACTCCAATCGCTAGCCAGTCGGTTTTTGCTGGTGAATCCGACGGCTGGACGATTCCGACGGGGTAAACTGTCAGTCAAGAGGCTTTCCACAATGGTAATAGCCACCTTAAACTAATGGTTGAAGCAGAAAACATAGGAAGGCAATGGCCCATTCCCCTTGAAATCACTGAGCGGATTTTTGGGATTCCAGATTTCAGAAACGATCACCTTACTCTATCAGCAATACGGCGATGTGGAGTGCCTAAGAGAAGCACTATGCAAAGAACGCTGCATAATGCTTTCGAGCCGCCTTGACGGTATAGTTGGTCTCGCGGATTCTTATCAAGGATTCACGGGATGGAGGTCTTCGAGGATATCACAAGATTTATGAGAACGAGCTAGCTAGCTACAGCGTTGGATAGAAAAGCTTCAACTATAACAACAGATTTGTCGGGATCTGGCTTAACATGACAGGATGAGAATGTCGCAAATAATGAAACTCTGGCATCGAGGCTATAGAAAGGGAAGTCACGCGATTTCAAACTTGGAAACGGAAAGAATCGAGTACGGAAATTGGGCTGCAAAGGAAAAGGGCTGCGAAGTCCTCTCTTTTTTCAATTTTTCAGAACTAGGGCCCAAGTTTTCTATAGAATAGTTTCGCAGTCCTTATTAGCACGGATGTTGATAACGAAGGAACAAAGTGGGAAATATGAAAAGAAGATTAGTGGCTACGGTGCTACTTCTGTCATTGTCTATGATGCTACTTACAGTTTCGTGCGTTAATGCGAAGGAAACCGGTACGATAAGAATCGATCCGCCTCTACCTACGATGGTTTCTAGTCCTGCTATCTTCGATGTGTGGGTGCAACCCAGTGCAGACCCTACCACTGATCCTCACATCTTCTTGGTGATGACGGAGTCCTGCTACCTAGCCTTGACGGGCAAAGTGAAAGTGGAGTGGTCAGGAGGGTTCGTAGAGATCACATTATGGAGTAAAGAGACAGTTAACAGTGTAAAGGTGCCGCCGGGCACGACTCCTGGTGCCGGGTACACGGTTGCGTCGCTCAAGGATCATCTTGGCACAACTGAACCAATCTATTGGGCGTTTGTTCCTTTCCTCAGCGGGCCCATCACCCAGAGTCCGCAATCGTTTACGGTTACGTTGCCCTCAACTGCCCCAAAGATGTTGGTATACGCCTTGGGCAAAACCGGTGTGTCCTTGCTCTTCAACAACAGGGTCCCGCCAACGATTCCTGGATTCGTAATCCCAGAGCCAGCAACAATCGCTGCTGTCGCGGCATCTTCGCTTGCTCTCATTGGCTTCGCTGTTCGCAAAAGAAAACAAATCTAACCTTCCTTCCTTTTTTTTGGTTTATACCGAGCAGAAGCTGTAATGCATTCTTGCAGTCTTTGGGATATTTGTTGTATTAGCAATGAATGACGGATTGGCGTACGCAGCAGAGCTGAATGTACTGGTCGCGTTTTTCTCGTAAGAAAAGTCTGTTCGCCTAGTCATACGGTCGGTTTGAGTAGATGTACGCCGACGGCTAAACGATCATTAATGGTGAGTTTGCCAAAAATGCTGTAATTTGGACGAATATGTTACTCATCCGGCAATGGTGACAGTTCATATGCACTATCGTCACTTAATGGTTCCTGCATTTTATGGTATGTAACCGAGTGCTCTTAGCCGTTGCTCCATATTGTTCGATTCTAGATCGGGTAAAACCTTTCTAATCAGGAAGATTATGTATTCTGTTGCGCTGCGGTATCCTGACCCTTCTAAGGTTTTCACAAGCCTCTCGTATAACGGTTTAGGAATTGGTATGTTAATATACTCAACCATGGAAAGACCTCTTACCAATGTCTACGCTGTTTCTATTCAAATATTTATCGCACGTGCCGTTGACATATCATGGATATTTGTTATATAAGTCATTTACGCAAGACTTAAATATAACTGACATGACATGTACTGCACATTCAAAGAGCCGCAAAAGGAGCATCTGAGATGGAGGACTATCTCTCAAATCTAGAAAAAAGAAGCATATCCATAATAAGGGAAGCAAAAGCTCAATTCAAAAACCTCGCCGTCCTATGGAGCACAGGGAAAGATTCAACCGCTACACTATGGCTATGCAAGAAATCCTTCTTCGGCAAGATCCCCTTCCCAGTGATTCACATAGACACAAGCTACAAGTTTCCTGAGATATATGAATTCAGAGACAAGATCGCAAAGGAATGGGACCTAGACTTAACTATCGCTAGAAATGAGGAATCTATCAAGAGCGACATGTCTCCGGAAAAGGGCAAACTCGCTTGTTGCACACAACTGAAGACGGAAGCCCTAAGAAACTTCATAAAAGAGAGAGAATTCGATGCGCTCATATTAGCCATAAGAAGAGACGAACACGGGATCAGAGCGAAAGAGAGGTATTTCTCACCTCGTGACGAGGAATTTCGCTGGCAATATGCAGATCAACCAGCAGAGCTGTGGGACCTTTATGTTAAGCCCTCAGAGGATTTCTCCCACATGAGAGTTCATCCAATTCTTCACTGGACCGAACTTGAAGTTTGGCAGTATGTGAAACGCGAAAATCTACCAATAAACCCGCTGTACTTTGCAAAAGACGGAATGCGATATCGGAGTCTCGGATGCAAACCATGTACGGTTCCAATACCGTCAAAAGCCAGCACAATAGACGAAATAGTGGAAGAACTCACTACTACGAAAGTCCCAGAAAGAGCTGGGAGAGCACAAGACAAGGAAAAAGCGTACATGATGCAGAAACTTCGCAGCCTGGGCTATATGTGAGCGTAAGAAAATGATAGTTCTCGCTCTAGACGCATTGGATCTCAATATGGTGAAGAGGTATAAATGCGAAAGCCTAATGCAGATAGAGTGCGGCCAAACCAGCCTCTCCGAGTTTCAGCTCGAACGAACCGTTGTTCTTTGGGCTTCATTCCTAACAGGTAAAAACATGGAATCAAGAATTCCACTAAAGACACAGTGGGAGTTCAAGCTGAAACCAGAGGAAACCTTCTTCCCATTCTTCAAGACTTATAAGGCGATAGATCTTCCAGCCTTTTCCCTAAAAGAGAACAATCACGCTGAAGAAAGGAAATTATTAAAAAAATATTTCGACGAAGAAACCACAGTAGAAGAATACGATGCTCTTGCATGGAAGAATCATGAAGAGAATAAGAAGGATTTTTTCGATTCTTTGGGACGCTTCGACATGGTGATGGGATACTTTGATCTTGCAGATGCCATAGGCCATTTGAGCTTCGGAATCCCCGAGAAGATGGAGAAGGTTTACGTGGAGCTCGAAAGTATAACACGCGAGGTTAAGTCATCCTCAGACGAGTTCACACTCATCATCTCAGATCATGGCATGAAGCCTGTTGGAAAATACGGAGACCACAACAGAAATGGCTTCTACTCTACAAATCGCAGATTGGCACTCAATCTCCCACGAATAACAGACTTCTACAACATAATTAAAGGAGTCGCACAAGGTGAGTCTTCCTAAGATAAATCTAGTAGTCGTTGGCCACAAAGATCACGGGAAATCGACCTTGATAGGGCGACTACTCTACGATTCCAAAGCCATCCCGGAACAGAAGTTGCAGGAGATTAGGGATGAACTAGAGAAGTCGGGTAAGAAAGAGTTCGAGTTCGCCTTCATACTTGACAGCCTCGAAGAGGAACGAACAGGCGGCTTAACAATAGACATAATGC
>Ga0315310_10000123_pt1 | contig 52730 bp, 48 predicted proteins | sample TDP5_MG_FD_203630 | JGI IMG/M metagenome (GOLD analysis project Ga0315310, IMG submission 203630) | Freshwater sediment microbial communities from Lake Towuti, South Sulawesi, Indonesia - TDP5 | ecosystem: Environmental > Aquatic > Freshwater > Lake > Sediment | place: Indonesia: South Sulawesi...
TCAAATCAAGCTTTTCTAGCTAAAATAAGCCAAAAATAAGCCAGAGATATAGTGCTCCGGCCGGGATTTGAACCCGGGTCGGCGGCTCGAGAGGCCGTCATACTTAACCGGACTATACTACCGGAGCCCTGGACTAGCGTACTGCGGTCATTTCGGCTTGCGGTAGATGGCGACTTGATCCTTGTCGCTGAACCGCACATATTCAAAGCCTGCCTCGATTAATTTGCTTTCCTCTTCCAGGGTTCTGGCGTGGGCTACATGCCACTCATCGCTTTCAAAGTTTATGAGTTGAGTGTACATGTCGGTGTTTTCCAGCTTCTTGTGTCCTAGGAGTTGCTGGACCCACTTGATGTTCTTGGTCCGATGGTACTCCATTGTCGCTTTCCAATGACGGAAAGTGTGAAGGTGGATTTGTTTCAATCGAGGATTCTGAAGGGTTCTCGCTATCCTTTGTCGCTGCTTGTAGAAGTTTCGCCGTATCGTCCGAGCCTTGGTGTTGAATATGAAATCGCTTGTTTTTGGCATCTCGTTGATCATGGCGATTGTCTTAGGCGGCACTTTTACGATTCTGGCCATGCTACCCTTAACTGGATGGTTTATTCGTATTGTACATGACTTCTCATCTATGTCTATCCACTGCAGTTTCACCGCTTCTGCGGTTCTGGCGCCGGTGTCTTTCAAAACCTGTAGGAACGTGGCTGTTTTCCTTCCGCAACCCGCGATGAGTTGATTGATCTCCTCTTCTGTTGGGATGAATGGCAGCTTCCGTTCTACTCTTGTTTTCGGTGGCTCCCAGGGAATCTTGAAGGTTCTCGCGAAGCTCTGATAGGCGACGATGAAGACGCGTTTGTTGTTGTCCGTCCAGGTGCTTGTCGCTAAAACCGTAGAAACGCTGTCTGGGTCCATGAGGTTGGCGCCTTTCTTGACTAGTTGTTTGAGCCTGAGGACACGTTGGGTGATGGTTGATTCTGCTAGGCCTCGTTTTTTAGCTTGCCAGGCATAATCTAAGATCAGGGCTGATGTCGGCGAAGTCGTTGTGGCTCCCGCGGCCTGTTCTTGGATTCGTGTTTCGCTGATGGCCAAGTTTTTCGCCTCGCCTTCTGAGACGCACACTTGACATTTACTGTTATAGCAAGGGAAGGCTTTTAAAGGTTTTGCTACACTAGTAATAGTCGATGATGATCTATGCGAACCTACATCTTCACCAACGCTGAGAGGAAGGCTATTCAGCTTTTCCTCGAGGGGAAAATCAAGAGCGGTGACGCCAGGGTTGCTCACATTCTTTCTAGAGTGAGGAGTTTTGTGGATCTCGCGAAGGATGTTGACCGATACCTGGCCTTGCGTAGACTCGCTGAATCTAAAACCGCATAGCCGGCATAGCCAACGCTGCGCCTGACCATGGGTTGTGGTTCGTAAGCCATCCCGCCAAATCCTCTCCGAACCACATTCTGGGCAGCGAATGGAGCCCTGGCGCATGCGGCTCGGCTTAGCCGACTTCCCACTTTTAACATGCTTTGTCAAGTGTGCGCCTTGGCCGGCGCGTGGAAGGCCAGGATTTTCTCCCGCTGCCATGATCTAGCCTTCACGCCTTCCTTGGCATGCAGTTGCAGGGTCCACTCAGACTCAGCTGGCGCCAGACTTCAGCCGGCTCCTTGCATAGGGCGACCGGGACACCGTGGGATCTGACAGCTTCACAGAGACCATCATACAGTGAAAGCCTGGTCTGCTGAGAGTAGCCTCTTCCCCAGGGTGTTCTCCCCGTGAGCTGCGCTCTGATGGTCTCTGGAAGAAAGCGGTAGGTTCTGGGCGTGGCCCTCAATGATCCCAGGGTTATGAGGCTGGGCTCAAGTCGGCTGCTGACGTGTTGAATGAGGACTTTGTACTCTTCCTCGTAGCCGGTGATGATAGGGTCGACTCGGACACGTACGTCGTAGCCGGCTTCTCTGAGTGCGACAGCTGCGCTCAGTCTGGATCCAGGTGGTGGAGCTCCCTTCTCGAGATCTCGAGCTGGCCGCTCAGCGTTTAGGCTGAGAGAGTACACAACCACGTCTGAGAGGTCCTCGTTCAACAGGACGCCTGGGTCAGCGCTTTTAGTGAGCAACAGCAGCCTGTGACCACGGGAATACTCGTTGTTAGCCTGTCTGAGCTGAGAGGCCATGAAGCTGATGTACTCCGGCGCCACAAAAGAGTCGCACAGTTCACCGGCGTTGAGAAGTTGGGACACAGAGATTTTTTTACAGAATTTCTGAATTATATTTTTTAGGATCGGCCTGTCTGCTACATGGACCTCGCTCCAGGGCCAGGGGTGATATCCAGCTTTGAGCCAACAGTACGCGCAGTCATAGAGGCATCCGTTACTCCAGGCCAGCAGCCAGAAAGAGCAACGGACCTTAGGGAAGTTGTGTCTCTTAATCTGTGGTTTATAGCTTGAGACAAACCTTCTCTCCATACCTCAGCTCCTCTCCTCAAATCGCCTCAACGACCTGAGCGCGTCTTCCGCTGTGATAGGCCAAGGTCGCCGCTTCATCAGCTGATTAAGTTTCTCTACTGACAGTCTTCCAAGGTGACAGGTGTACTGGCTTCTCTTAGCGCACAGCATAACTCGGTGGCCATTTGTAGCCCCTTGCTCCACGGAGTCAGCTTTAACATGGAAGATCTTGTAGTAGGGCCCTGAGATGGCGCCGGAGACGCTGCGTCTCTGAAATCGAGCTTGAAGGTGGCCTCTCCGACCACATCTAGGGCAGATAACCGGCCCTAGACCCGTGCAGATCGATAATGTCCGCCTCTTTCCCTTCATCTTCTATTTCCCTCTTTTAGCCCAGGCTAGGAGCCAGAAGCCGCAGCGCACCTGAGGGAAACTGTGTCTCTTGATGTAGGGCCGATAACTGAGGACCTTCTCCGTCACTTTCTCCGTCTCCGTTTTTCCACTGGCTTACGTCTTCTGTCTACGGACTCGCTCACTAGGCCCAGGTTAAGGTACAGAATCGCCTTGCAGTACTGACTCAGCGACATGTTGAAGAGGGCGGCCACTTCTGAGCCCACTTTCTCGGCGAAAGGTGAGATCCTAAACTGGACATGATGGTCTTTTCCATGCCTCTCAAACGGGTCAAAATTGTTGGACTCTACGAAGGGCGCATCCAAAAGACGTTGTTTTGGACGACGTCGACGGTCCACACGATTGACGTATTCGCTGCTCCCGGGAGTAGATGTTTTGTCGTTGTTTTCCGTGTTCATGGCTAAGTCACCTCCTCACGCTTCCTCAGCTCCTCGAGAAGGCCGCCGCCACAGTCCATACAGACAGCGTCATATCGAGAACCATCGATCAAAAGGACCTGCCAAATCAGGTTGACGTTTCTCTTCTTACAGAGAGGACACGCACCATGGGTAACAGGGTCCAACGCCAAAACGGCCAGAACAGTCTTGACGTCTACGCCTGTTCTCGACTCAGCGTTATTCTCTGTTTTCGTTGTTAGCCGCTCAGAGATAGAAGGTGATGATGTCACACCTGTACCAGGCAGCAGTTTTGAGTTTGTGTCTAAGTGTCTAAGTTTACCGAGTTCCTGAGGTGTCTCCGTGGCTTTTTGCATGGGAATTTCATGGTCTTTTTCCATAGTTTCTGATACGGTGACACCTCCGGAAGTCGGAAAACTCGGACACTTAGACACAATGTTGAAGCCGTAGCTCTTGACGGTTCGCCTCAGCTGTTCCTCGTTGAACTCGTAGGCCTTGGTGAAACCCTCTCTAGTGCGGTAGGATCGACTCTTGCCGCTGAGGATCTCTCGGAGCCGGTAGCCGACCTTCTGCTTAGTGACTTCTCCAAACTCTGGCGTGTCCATTTTGTTAGGTTTCTTGTCGTCTAATTTTCCTTCCAACTCCTTGACGAGAGCATCCCAAACGCCAGTGAAGGGTACAGGCTCATCCTTGACGTAGAGCTCTGAGACAACCTTGACTATGTGGCCTTCAAGCGTGTTCTGTTTTCCACTCAGCCTTTCCTGGGCCTGCCTAGACGCGAAGTTCAGCAGCTGGTCGTAAACCGTCAGTCCATGGGTAACCTGGAGAATGGGTTTCCAGAGCTCACGCATCCTGGCCTTAAAGGGAAGCGCGGGCTGAGGGAGAGACCATTCTAATCGGCTGGCCAGACGCCACTTCAGCAGCACGTTTCTCAACTCACGGAGCCGCTTCTCATCTTCAGCGTCTCGCTCCGTCCATTCTTTCTTGGGCTCACCCGGAAACATGGGAATAAAAACGCATCTCTCGTTGAACCCCTTCACCGCGGGTATTTTCTCAGCTGCGAAGGCCTTGAAGCAGAAGCACCGGAAGTACTTGATGAAGCGTTTGCGCTCCAGGATGAACGTTCTAGGGACCACGGCGCCTTGGGCGTAGCCGGCCTTGTAGATCTTGACCTTATCTAGGTCCCGGTCTAGGCCTTGAGCCTCATCCTCTAAAACTACGCCTGGAGAGTCGCTGTCTTCAAGGTAGCCGTAAACATCAGCGGACGGAATTGTTGTTCCGAGAAGAGGCCGGTAGGAAAGGGCGCCTAAGACTCCTAGAAAGCTGCTTTTTCCCGACTCGTTGTCGCCGTGTAGAAACGGGTATGGCACAGTCAGGAGCTTTTCCTGTTGATACGACAGAAGGACACAAGCTGCTCCGTAGTCTTTCCATATCGAGTCGACATCGACAAACATGTCAAGCTCGTTCCGCACTCGCCAGTACAGGTCTTCTCTGTCAGGGATAGCATGCTCGGAGTATCCGTATGGCGGATAGGGAAACTCGCCCAGCTCTTTCGGAACAACCTTGCGCCCCTGGTTAGTGACGCTTTCAACAACGCTGAACCCGTCCTTTGTCTTGGTCAAAAACATGGGTTTATCGTCGTGGTAGATCCCTTCAAACAGACCCTCTTCTGCGACGCCACTGGCCAGGTGAGGCGCCGGTTTCTCCTTAGGTTCCTTCCTACGCCGCGCAAGAAAGAAGTCATCGCAAGCCGGATCCTCTGCTGTTAGTATTCCTTCTCGGATGTCCTTAGCATAAGTGCAGCCTGAGTCTGGAACCTTGAATCTGGCGCAGTTTCCACAAACACGCTTATATCGGCTGCCTTCAGTCTTCATCATGGTTCACTCCATGCCGGGCTGCTTGGAGCTGAGCTCTCCAGGGAGAACCCACAGGCCGACGAGGCTGACGTCTCGAACATGGTTAAAACCCTCTGCGTCGACGTGCCTGTGGATCCTCCATTCTGGGTCGACTGGTTTCAGCCTTGGTCTCTGGGGGCGTGGGCTCGCTGGAACTAATCGCACATTTGGGGCCAGCTTCCGGCTGTGCTTGCTCCAGGTCTACGCCGACGCCCTTTCCAGGATGATCATCGCGATGGCAGCTCTCTTTCTCGAGTGTGATCTTCTCAAGCCATGACTCGAGCTGCTCCAGAATCAAGCCTAAAACGCTGGGGATTTTATCCGGCGTCAACCCGTCACCCTCAACTGAGACCTCAACTGGAACGTTATGCGATGTGTAGGCGAGTCGGAGCCTCACGGTTGAGCCGCTTCTACTTGGCTGCTGTTTTGGGAAGTCGGAAGTGGGATTCTTTTCCAGCGCTGACGTAATCGCCTTTGTTGTCCCTAACAATGGCCGCGATCTTGCTGAAGTTCTCGCTTCCTAAGAATTGTCTAGGCTTAATGATGATCCAGTCCTTGGTCTCCTCGAAACTCAGAAGATCCACGAGGTCTTTTGGGAAAATGTTGGATGGTGTAGTTGTTGACGCTGCAGATGGCGTCGGCTTAGCCTCTGGACCTTTCAGAGCCTTCCGGTAAATCTTGTCTTCGCCGTATAGCCAATATCGGAAGGCATAGTCCTCTCCATGATACGGGTCCTTGATGGTTGCGTTACTCTGCTTCAAGATGTTATGGGCCGGCTGCCACTTGTCTGGAACGTTGTTAGCCTTGAAAGCCACTTCGTACTCGCCTAGTCGCTCACCCTTCTGAGGCTCAAACTTCAGAATCGTGAACGTCTCTTCCTTCACTGCTGCTGTTTCCTTGACCCCTAGGATCTCTGAGACCCTGTGTTTAGTATCGACGGCTGCCGCTTCCAACGCGTCTGCTAAGCCCAACACAACGTCCACGAGTTTCTCGTATTTTTCTGCCTCACTCATTCAGAACCCTCCGGCGTTGACGCCTCGGTTTCTATGCTGGCAAGGATATCCAGCTCTTTCTTGAGGAAATTTCGGTCTAACTTCACGTTCCTTGGCTTGATGAGGACGATGAAGTTGTAGAGCACGTCCACGGAATCCTTCACATCTAGGTTTAGTGCTCGCAGCCAGTCTGGTGGAAGAGCGATGACTTTGCTCCCGCCGCTTTGAAGTATGGTCTTATTGGTTTTTGCAGGCATGTTTCATTCACCTCTTTAAATGAGTTCGTTCACTCGCACCCATATCTTTACTCCGATAAGTATATAAGTTCTGCCATCCGAACTAAGTACGGAATAACGCTGTTCATAGGTGAAGTGAGAAATGCCGAAAAGCTGGATACACCGAGGATCGGAAGAGAGGCGGAAGTTGGCCTCCTCAGCTGTGTACGAGTTACTGACCCCTGCCGGGGCAGAGCTTCAATGGACCCAGCTGAAACAGAAAGCAGCAGCCCAAGGCATCAGCACATCAACCCTCAGCCTACACTTGAAAACCTTAATTGACCTCGGAATGGTTAATCGTCGGGTTGACAACTCAACATATCCACCCTCTGTGTTTTACAGCCGACAGGATCCCTACCTTTTCCCAATGAAGTTCGCAGAGCAAGCACGCCTATACGCTGAACTGGACCTCGTGGCAGAGATCGCTGACAAAGGCAAAGCCGGACCCAAAACAATGGACACCTATGAAGAGGCCGTCAACGTGAACCTTCTCTTCATGAAGGCAGCTCTCCCAGTCATCCTCTACGCCAGCCTAGGCGGAAAAGGTCCCTACGTAGTTCAGGGCCCTGGAAAAATGAGTGAAAGGGATCAAGAGAACCTTCTGAAGCAGATGCAACGAGACACGCATGCTTTGGCTGATGAACTTTTAGACGTGGTTCTCAGGCCTTGGATTCATAAGATGCTGGATCTCCTCGAGATCTTCAGCAGCAACAATAAGGGAGTTCTTGAAGAGGTCGCTAGACCAGACCTTGAAGAGGGAGTTAAAGCCCTGAAGAGGTATGATGCTCTGCTTGAACCTTATAGGGCTAGGTGAAGGCTGACGGTTAAGGAGTTTGAGAGGTTAGTTCACCGTGCCAATCACTAATTTGGCAGTCTATCGTGATGATCGTTACCCCAGCGCCTGGATTGATGACAAAACCGGATACCCTGATAGAATAACTTCTTTCCTGAAGAGTGAAGGTTTTCGCACATTAGACGCTGGCCAACTTAGAGATTTTATGATTGATGGCATCAAGCAAAGAAACGCTCAAGATAAATTTGTCGTATTTTCTCAAGACATCATTCCAGACACCGTGTTTGAAGACTACTCCGCAGCCATAACCTTCAGAGAGTATCTAGATGCTGGCGGAAGTGTGCTCTGGGGAGGAGATATCCCAGCATTTTACATTGGAAAACAGGGCAAAGTGATCGATCATGCATGGCAAAGGGGATCGCCGCTTTTCATATTAGGAATAGTCCCCATTTTCACCGATTCGCCAGAAAAGGCTGTAATGATCACAAGGAAAGGGAAGAAGCTAGGCCTTAACCATCGATGGAGTGGAAGGAGGCCCATATTGAAGGACTCGGGCGTAAAAGTTTTAGCTGAATCAGAAGGCTTGATTTCTTATTACTATGTTGAAATTCCTAAGCCCAGACAACCTTCTCGATGGGAAAGATTCACATCAGCACTAAAACGGGTTAAGACTGAAGTGGGAGTTGGACCCATAAAAGGGTCCTTTGAACTTGAGTTTCACCCACCACCGGAAAAACCACCTGAAGAGAAAGCAGCGAGAAAAGTATCGATGTTCTTTCATGAAAGGAATATTAACGCATGGATGAAAAACTACAATGACGCCTATCCGCATTCCGGATTCTTCAGAATCTGGGATTACGGCCCAAGGCATCTGACAGACGTTATGTTAAAAGAACTATACGATATCGTAAAATGTATTTCAGAAAAATGAGGACCAGCTGCGAGTCTGCTACTTAAATAGAAAAAGCCGTCCTTAGGATCCTAGGCTTGATGTGGATGGTTCAGCGCCTTGCAAACCTGGCTCCAGCGAGAAGATATTAACCAAGCGTTGAAAAGGGTTCATCCGGACAAAATCACTTTCTACCAGGCCTTCCTCTTCACCCTGGAACAAGTCCTCTCGTTAAGGCATGCCATAGCCAAGCTGCCAGCAGAGAAGATCAATCGCGAAGACTTCAGCGCCAGCTGGGAGGAAACAGCCTACAAACTAGGGCTCTTGAGCCAACACGACTAGGCATTTCTACGCCACTTAGCCTAGGCAAACCACTACAAAACCATCTCTTCTCTTCAACAGGGCTAGAAGATTTTTATGAAGCCTCTCAGCAAATACATCAAGAACAGAGATGAGACCTCGACATGACCGTGCTCGGTAATTATGTGGTCTTGGAGCCTGAACGAGAACGCGTCCTAAGATTTGCACCTGGATCCTGGCGCGTGATAGAGGCAACCACTCGAGACCCAGAAACAGGCCAACCTACACGGAAACGTCGATTTGAAGCAGACGTCATCGAGGAAGACGGGCAGCCTGTGGCCAAGTCGTTCTCAACCCTGAGTGGCAAGCTGGCGCTCCAACTCCAAGCCATGCACGAGGACGGCGAACTCTACATCTACAAGATCGGCATAACAAGGCATGCACTGGGCTACCGCTCTGAATACACCCTTCGCGTTTTTTAACTGGTCACCTGGACCCTACTAGTAGAAGAGATCTCCCCTACTAGCAGAAACAGGACAACCTTCACACCGATGATCAGACGCCTAGCAAAACAAGGCGAAAACCACCATCAAAACCGCCGGTCTAAAACCGGCAACAACCAACCAAAACTCAGGCGCCGACCAGAAAAAACCGGAAACTCTCCGAGACAAACTCAATTTTCCATGGACCCGGAACCAGGATCCCACCGTCTCACGCCTATGGAATATTGCGAGTGGTCCAAAAAACAAAAGTTTATGCCAGAAAGATCGTCTCGGCGTTGCCTGTGGATGGTTATGGTGTGGCTTCATGGTGTTTTTTGACATGTTTGTGCCTAAGGTGAAGTGGGAGCTTTGAAAATTTTCAACTCTTAATGAGGTCTGGGTTGGGTGGTGTGGGCGTTTGTTATACCTAGGTTGAGGAGTTTTCTGGCTTCTTCTAGGCGCAGATATCGGCGTTTCCATTGGCCGTTGTGCTTGGCGTGTAGTCGGTAGTAGCGTTTGGTTTCTGTCCAGCCGAAGCAATCTGTTTGCGCGCGTGTGGAACCTTCAAGATGCCAGCGTTGAGGCTGGAAGCCTAACAGCGCTTGGACCAGGCAGAAGGCGTTGAAGAGGTCCCATCTGTGATCTACGCTGATCTTGTAGCTGTGGATGATGGGCTCCTCTTGACTTGGCATTTAGCTTTCACCCGGTTTTGGTGGGATTAGGCGTAGAGAAGCCTCGAGGATCAGACGCAGAGCCGGAGCATGCTTGGGGTCCTCTGCCAAGAAGAGAGCTGACTGCAAGAGGCTGTGGAGTTCAGGCTTTGAGGGTTCTGAACCCTCAGGGCTCCTTTTCTCCGTTGGGCTTTCAACAGGCTTTTCTCTGGTTGGTGTGGGTTCGCCGGCCACGCCTCGTCGATGTTTCAGGCGTAGGACCCGGGTTTTAACAGCCTCTTCAGACCGGGCTAGTTTAGGCGCCAGTTCCCTGGCGATCTCCATGGCGCTGTGGTCAGCCTCTAGCATGGCGAGGATCTGCTCATCTTCCTGGCTGGTCCAGGCGCGTCCGGTTATGCAGCCTTTACCACGGGAATTGGCTTTAGACGTCCGTGGATACGGTTTTGAAGGCTCAGCCTCAATCCGGCGCTGATTCTGGAAGCTGGCCGGCTTATTTAGCCTGCCCTTCAAAGGTATGATCCACGCCACTCTGCCAGCTTGCTCTCCACAGTAGACTTTGAAGCCGGCTTGATTAAGCAGCCTAGTCCACTCCGGCTCGTACTCGCTGTTTGGCACCATGACGCTGGGTCCATGTAAGGGATCGTCTTCAACAACGCCGTACTTGGCGCTGAGCTGCTCTAGGAGAAGCAGAGGATCCTCTGGATCTGGCATGACTCAACCAATATAATAAGGGCTGAGACATTAAGATAAAAGCATGCACGCCGCAGTTAGGGCAAAAAAAGAGGGGATTTGCGGGGGAAGTCACCGGCGTTAGATCAGTTTTATTCTAAAGGCACATTTGGATGCTCCGGTTGCTAGACTTTCCATGAGCTCGGCTTTAACTTCTCGGCTGGTTACCGTCCCAAACATGTATGTAAGCCAGCTGGGGAAGCACGCTGAACACAGCCTAGGCGACAACTCAACCATCTTCTTTTCGACAAGTGTGCACTCGCATCGTTCAGGTTTAAACTCGTAAATGACAGTGTCACCATCTTCCTTCCAACATCCAGCGCCTGGGTCACTGTTCAGCAGCTCAATCAGGGAATCCAAATCCCGACCTCTCAAGTCATATCCGTAAACTTGCAAGAAGATCTTACAGCAGTCCTCACCAGATTTCTTCAGGACCTTCTTAGCCGTGTCTTCATCCAACTCATTCAAACCAGCCGCCACACCCGTAACCCATGATCGCACAAACTCCTCACATCTGCCGGCATCCCTCACAAAGTCAGCATAGGTGCGAGAATAAGGTATAAGTTCCTTCCTCGCCAACTTTTCCACCTCTTGAGAAGCAATGTTAAGTTAGAGTTATGTCACTAATATAAATGATGGGGTGAATTTACAGAGACTCTACGAACCACAATCCAGGAGCTGCACCGTAGAAGGTTTAAGGGTTGAGTACTGAACCCCAAAGGTCCGCAAAGGATACTAGTATTCCTTGTTGGGCTCTGGGGACATGACCCCAGTTTCAAAAAGGTCGTCCAACATTCTTATGTGTCCTACGCTCAAAAGAGCGCTATTAAGGTCCGCACGGGATACTAGTATTCCTTGTGCTATCACGGTGCAGATCCATTGTAGTTCGTAGGACCACAACAAGGGCTAGTTAATATTTCAAATTAATAGAAAAAAAGGGAAGATGCGGGAGATATCTCCACCAAGCATTCATCTAACCGGACTATACTACCGGAGCTATGGAAATCTGGGTTTTCATTTCCTTTCTATTGTTGTTTTGCTATTAAAAGATGTTTTTGCGTTGCGGTCTGAACCATTACATTGGATGTCTCACAAACTTATCGAAGGAGGATCTGCAAGACCAGAAATTTTCTATCTCTTTGCAACGATTTCGTTTCTGGCACCTTTCAAAATCCTCCCACAATGATCTTAACCAACAAGGAAAAGTCAGCCGAGAGACAGGATGTCAGCACTGCGTAATCCATGTCGACCCGTCAAATAACTCCACTAAACAAATCTGAGGAGGTGAACTGTGTTTGTGAATGTGGTTGAATTTGACGACGATAGAGAATTAAAAGTTACTTTTGAGGCTACAAAGTCGCAAATTGTGCAGTCAAAAAAAGAAGAAGGAAAAAGAATAGCGGCTATTTTTACTCTTCTTCTAAGCCTTCGCTCGGCCCTTCTCCGGCGCCTTTTCCCTCTTTTGGCTTTGTGGAGGCGATAACGTCATCTATGCGTAGTATCATCGATGCAGCTTCAGCTGCGGATTTTACAGCCTGTTCTTTGACGCGCAGGGGTTCGATTATGCCTTTTCCGTGCACATCTATGACTTTGCCGGCGAATACATCGACTCCCATAACGTCGCCCTTAGGCTTTTCGTGGGCGGCTCTCAAATCTACAAGAATGTCAATTGGCTCCAAGCCGGCGTTCTCAGCTAAAGCCTTGGGCACAACCTCTATAGAATCAGCGAAGGCTTGAATGGCTAACTGCTCCCTTCCCCCAACCTTTGTGGCATAGCTGCGAAGGTGTTTGGCGACTTCAGATTCGATGGCGCCTCCACCTGGAACAATCTTGTTGTATTCGATGACGTCTGAGACAACCGATAAGCCGTCGGTCATGGCGCGTTCAGCCTCGTCGACCATCCGCTCCAGTCCAGCGCGAATCAGAATAGCAACAGAGCGCGGGTGCTTGCAGTTCTCCACAAAGATCATTTTGTCCTCGCCAACTTTGCGCTCTTCTACTAGGCCGGCCTTGCCTAAGTCTTGGGATTTCAAGTCGTCTAGATTGCTAACAACTCTTCCGCCGGTTGCCCTTGCGAGTTTCTCCATGTCAGATTGCTTGGCTCTCCTACCTGCCAGTATTCCTTCTTTAGCCAAGAAGTGTTGAGCCATGTCGTCAATGCCTTTTTGACAGAAGAGAACGTTGGCGCCAGAAGCCTTTATTTTGTCAACCATCTCCTTCAGCATGCGTGTTTCTTGATCGAGGAAGGCTTTGATCTGCGTTGGATCGCGTATCCTTATCTCGGCACTAAACTCGGTTTTCTCCACTTCTAATGCAGCGTCTATCAGCGCAATCTTTGCGTCTTCAATTCGTTTGGGCATGCCGGGATGAACAACCTCTTTGTCAACGATTATGCCCTTGATCAATTGAGTGTCGAATAGACTCTCCCCCGTCTTCTTTGTGATTTGCACTTGGTCAATGTCGGCTATCCATTTGTCGCCTCTCTGCTCTGCAATCTGTTTAACCGCATCGATGGCAATGTCTGCCAGATGCTCTTTTGCACCGCCCACAGCTTTACTCGCCATAGCTGTCACTGCAACTTTCTTCAAAGTTGCTCTGTCATTTATATCGACTTGAGTTCCTGTCTTTTCAAGGGTTTCCACCGCCATCTGCGCTGCCTTTCGGTATCCGCTCACAATGACTGTGGGATGAATATTTTGATCCAAAAGTTCCTCTGCCTTGCGTAGGAGTTCGCCTGCTAAAACCACGGCTGTGGTGGTTCCGTCGCCGACCATGTCGTCCTGCGTTTTGGCTACTTCAACCATCATTTTGGCGGCTGGGTGTTCCACCTCAACCTCGTCGAGTATAGCTGCGCCATCGTTGGTTATTGTGATGTCACCCAGACTATCTATGAGCATCTTGTCCATGCCTCGAGGCCCGAGCGTTGTTCGTAGAACCTCGGCTATTACACGCGCTGCCATAATGTTGTTTCTCTGCGCTTCTCTGCCGCGTCTTCGCGCGGTTCCTTCCTTCAATATTAAAACTGGTTGTCCTGCTTGCGTGGTCAAATAGGCCATGTGAATTCCTCCTTCCCATTAAGCTTCAAATCTACCTAGAGCAATTTTTCCCCTAGATATAAATTTAACTCTGAAGTATTGTAAATAGGGATTAATAAAAGGGTATTTTATCTGCCTAGGACCTTCCTAGCAGCGATTTCGATGTCTTCAGATTTTATGGTTTTTCTTCCAGCATGCATGGCGTAATCCATGGCTTCTCTGGCGATTTTGACGCCGATCTCATCTAGGACCTTGGCCAACTCTTTGGCTGCTGATTCGCTCACTCTATCTGCGCCAGCTTTTTTGCAGATTCTGTGCATGGGTGCAACAGCCAGTTCTGGACCCGCCATTTTAACCATCTCGCAAGCCTCTTTTTCTCTTTCCGCCCATATTTAACACTATCGATAGAATGACACGTATATAGAAAGTGAAATAAAAAAGAAAATTTTGGGAACAATTCTATTCGTTCTTAATGGACAGCGTTCCTTATGAGACCGTTGCAATTGCAACTTTAGAACCAGTAGCGCGGGCTATATATCTAGGATGAGTGAGAAAGTAGCCAGAATGGACGTAAATAGGTTTAGCCTTAATGAAAACTCAAGGTCTAAGAAGAACCTACAGATTACTGAGACCATACAAAAGCTAAGACCCTAACACCGTGTAAATGAAAAAGGCGTCCATGGATGAAAGTTTAAGCGAGTTCATAACTTCGGTTGCTGTGAGAGTTGCGGTGTTTCCTTCTCCATTTTCGCGCAACTCAATTTAGCATAACATTTTTCGCATGATGTTATTCCTTCTTGTTTACCCAAATAGCAAGATTCCATGATGCGCACACACCTTTTACCAGTTTGCTGATCTTGTCTTGGGTTAGTTTTTGTTTTTTGCCCAGTAGGCTCCGAGGATCAAGAGAGCGACAAGCGCCAACCAGAAGAATTGAATTAAAACTTGAGCCGAGTGCATGCATATTTCTTCAAACATTTAGGCTTCCTCTCTCCATTCTGTTCTAGAAGAGTGAAATAGCCTAATAAGGCATTTTTCATTTTGCAGGATGTTACGGAAACCGACATATCACATACGCACGAATTTTTGTACGTGCGCTCAGAAACATTAACTCAAGAAAGGCGTGGGCGCAAGGACAAAGGCATAGTCCATGTAAAGTATTATCGTTAAAGCTGAAACTGCACAGGTATGCGCGCGCAATTCAGATTTGAGATTCAGAATCATGAAATATTGGAAGAACTATAACTAAAACAGAATAGCAAGATGCCCAAATTATCTGTGACGAGCTTTCTAAGGCCCAGATGGACACGTTCTGTTCCATCTGAGCCTTTGAAGCTTGGTTCTGTCCTCAACATCAGGGAAGGGGAACAGATTATTGTGACGTATACGTCCGCCGCGAACAAGATGAAGGTTTTCGCAAATTTTATACGCGAAGGGCTTGAAGGCGGCGACGCGATTTGGTATAGTTACCCAGACGAAGAAAGCCAAACCGTTAGGGCTAAACTCAAGGAATACGGAGTCAACGTGGAAAAATACGAAAAAGACGACACTTTGCACTTGACAAGCTTAACCGAATATTTCTTGCCAGACGGCAAATTGGACTATAAAAAAGCTGTCGCAAATGGTCTAAATTGGTGGGCAGAGGCAAAGAGAAGAGGATACAAACACATTAGAGAGATCGAAGATTTTGGAGACTTTTCTTTTGCTAATGGGCAATGGCAGAAATACATTACAGACTATTGGCTAGACCCAAGATGGGAAGACCCAAATGTTTCTGAGTGGGTACTAGACACCAAAGGACAATTAGGAATAGTGTATACTCCTTTAATCATGGCGATAACGGCTATCAATGTTGAACACATGACTGAGAAAGAAGTTGCTGAACTCTTGGAAGCCTTAAGCCAATCAGTTATAGAGACAAAGAAGTTCTTCATAGACCTTCTTGAGAGCATGAGCTCCTTCTCTAGGTCGATGAACTTGAATCATGAACAGTTGATTGGCCTTAAGATTCTGCTCGAATTTGACCCCACCTCCGACTTCGAAAAGGTTGTCAGCGACTTGGCAAAGGAGAACATGGCCAATGTTGAATCCACCTTCGTCTTCACATCAAAGACAAGCCCAATCCACGCGTACCTAGCTGAGCAGCGGGCAGTCAAGTTTTTCCTAACATCGATTTCAGCGTCCATTCCTGAGGCCATCTCTGAAAACGAGGTTCTACTACCAACCAAAAGTATGTCTCTGGTCTTGGAGGCCATCGACAAAGTGTTAGAAACCTATCATAAAACAAATGTCTGCTTTGTTTTCGACATCCTCTCAGAACTATTTACATCCATTGGACAAGAAAAAACTTTCATCTTTCTTCGCAATGCGTTAGATATGCTGTCTTCAGAAAAGATAACTTGTCTCTTTCTGCTTAACACCAGCTCCCATGAACCTGAAGTGGTTTCTCGAACAAGACAGCTTTTCCCCAACCTGTTAGCCTATGATAAAAATGGACTAAAAATCGTAAAGACTTAAGCTTTGATGCTTGCACGACACGCACAACAGTAATAAATGGCTTTCTGCAACCTAAGCTCCTTTGGGAAAAATATGCGAAAAATAGAACTTGAAGGAATATTCGTCCCTCACATAACCCCCTTTTCACGTAATGGCAACCTCGAGGAAGAAGCGTTGCGGACATGCATAAGACATTGGATAAGCGGCAAAATATCAGGACTCATGCCCTGCGGAAGCAATGGGGAAGCGCCCTGCCTCACGAGAGAAGAAAGAATGAAAGTTATTGAAATCGTGGTAGACGAGGTCGACGAAAAAGTGCCGATAATCGCAGGAACTGGAAGCATAAGCACAAAAGAAACCATCCAGTTCACACGAGATGCTAAAGACTTTGGAGTAGACGCCGCCCTCGTAGTAACGCCGTTCTACTTCAAACTTTCAAGCAAAGAAGTATACGAACATTACAGAACATTACTAAACGCTGTTGACCTTCCAATCGTCCTCTACAGCGTCTCAAAATTCACGGGTTTTTCACTCGAACCAGCCGTGGTTTCTAAACTTGCGTCTGAATACGAAAACATAATCGGCGTAAAATACACTGAAGGAAACATTGGAACAATAGCCGAAACCATAAGATTGGTTGGAGACAAAATCTCTGTTTTAGCTGGAACCGCTGACTTGGCTCTCCCAACTCTAATGATGGGAGGAAAGGGCGCTGTAATAGCCGTTGCAAACTTGTTTCCAGAAATGTGCAGTAGCCTGTACGAAGCGTTTAGAAAAGGTGACTATGAGAAGGCAAGCAACATACAGCGTCGCATAACTTACCTAAACGAAATACTTGTAAAAAAACACAATCAACTTTCAGCAATAAAAGAAGCATTACAAATGCTTGGTTTACCAGCTGGATATCCGAGAAAACCGTCTCTACCACTGGACAATATAGATAAAAAAGAGATTGAAAACATGATTAAGATTATGCAATAGACGCGCGTGCTCTTGCGAAGGTAAAACAGCCTCGCAAACCTCTATTTATAAGTTATATTTGCATTATCGCTAAGAAGTTAGCGTACAGATGCGATAAGGCGAAGTGCAAAGAGACAACTGGAGAAATAGAGTATGGACAAAAGAAAATCAACCGTTTATCCATACATTCCAAACTCTGTGTCCAAAGTGAAGGATCAGATGCTCAAAGAGGTTAGAGCAAAGAGCGCGGAGGACTTCTTTAGAGATATTCCAGAAAAACTAAGGCTCAAGAAAAGAATGAATTTGCCCAAACCCTTCTTATCCGAATACTCTTTAAGAAGGCACATAGAAGGAATCCTTTCAAAAAACAAAACATGCAAGGAATACCTCAACTTTTTAGGAGCAGGATGCTGGCAACACTACGTTCCAGCAGTATGTGACGAAGTGAATCAGCGAGGTGAGTTTTTAACCGCGTACGCAGGCGAACCCTACGATGACCACGGAAGATTTCAAGCGCTTTTCGAGTACGCGAGCATGATGGGAGAACTTCTAAACATGGACGTTGTAAACGTTCCAACATACGACTGGTTGCAAGCAGCCGCTACCTCCATCCGCATGGCATCAAGGATTACAGACCGATACGAAGTTTTAGTGTCTAGAATCATTAGTGCCGATAAATTGTCGAAAATCAAGACCTATTGCAAGCCTGAGATTGAGATCAAGCTACTAGACTATGACTATGACACCGGACAACTGAACCTCAGTTCGCTTAGGGCTGAGATTTCTTCAAAGACCGCCGCCGTATATTTTGAGAATCCATCCTACCTCGGTTTTATTGAGGCTCATGGGAATGAAATCTCCAAGATCGTCCATGACCATGACGCAATATGCGTTGTCGGGGTTGATCCGATTTCACTGGGAATCCTGACCCCTCCAGCGAATTATGGTGCAGACATAGTGTGCGGTGATATACAGCCGCTTGGGATGCACATGCAATTTGGTGGCGGCCACGCTGGGTTCATTGCCACTCGAGATGAAGAAAGGTACGTGATGGAATATCCCTCCAGGCTGTTTGGAATAGCTCCAACTTCAGTTGAGGGAGAATATGGATTCGGCGACGTTGCTTACGAGAGAACCTCTTTCGCGTTGAGGGAGAAGGGCAAAGAGTTTGTAGGCACTGCAGCCGCTTTGTGGGGCATAACAGCCGGCGTTTACCTTGCACTTATGGGTCCTCAAGGAATGCTAGAAATTGGAGAAGGCATAATGCAGAGATCACACTATGCGATGCTGCAAATATCTAAAATAAAGGGTGTCAGGTGTCCTGTTTTCAATTCAACTCATTTCAAAGAATTCGTGGTTAACTTTGATGGCACAGGTAAGACAGTTGCGCAGATCAATGAGGCTCTATTGAAGCACAAAATATTCGGTGGAAAGGACCTGACCAAAGAATTCCCTGAACTGGGAAATAGCGCACTTTACTGCGTCACTGAGGTTCACACAAAGGATGACATTGATAGGCTCGTCAACGCGTTGAAGGAGGCAGTTAAATAAAATGAAAGATATAACCCGAAAACGATATGCACATGGAAAACCAAAATTAAGACGGTTTCATCAAGCCAGGTGGGATGAACCAATAATTTTTGAACTGAGCAGCGAAGGAGAGAGAGGCATCCTCGTTCCAGAGGTTGAGGACGAGATAAAAAATGATGTTGGAAATGTTATAGCAACTATACCACAGAACATGCAAAGGAAACAACCACCTAAATTGCCTGAAATTTCTCAATCTCGGGTATTAAGACACTATGTCAGACTGTCACAAGAAACCTTGGGAACAGACCTAAACATCGACGTAGGACAAGGAACCTGCACAATGAAATACAGCCCGAAGATCAATGAACAACTAGCCAGAATGCCTCACATGACTGAAATTCATCCACTACAAGATGAAGAAACCGTTCAAGGCATACTTGAGATCATGTACAAGTTCGAGCAGATTCTCAGAGAAATCTCGGGAATGGATCAATTTTCATTTCAACCTAGTAGTGGCTCCCAAGCTATATACGCGAATGCTTCGATAATAAGAGCATATCACAAAGCTCGGGGAGAAGCAAAGCAAAGAGATGAGATTATTACGACGATTTTCTCCCATCCTTCAAATGCGGCTTGTGCCAAAACAGCCGGCTTCAAAGTCATAACCATTTATCCTGATGAGGGCGGCTATCCTGATCTTGAGGCGTTGAAAGCAGCAGTCTCAGAACGTACAGCGGGACTAATGATAACAAACCCTGAGGACACGGGCATTTTTAATCCAAACATTGAAGAGTTTGTGAAGATCGTCCACGAAGCTGGAGGATTATGCTCTTATGACCAGGCAAACGCTAATGGAATATTAGGCATAACGAGAGCAAGAGAAGCTGATTTTGATCTTTGCCACTTTAACCTGCACAAGACATTTTCAGCGCCTCACGGGTGCGGTGGACCAGCAGTCGGCGCTATTGGTGCCACCAAAGAATTTGCAAAATTCCTCCCGGTTCCTGTTATTGAGTTTGATGGCAGTAAGTATCGTTTTAACTATGATAGACCCGAAAGTATTGGAAAAGTGAGATCGTTTTTTGGCGTCGCGCAAGTGGTCTTAAAAGCATACGCATGGGTGATGAGTCTCGGCGCAGAAGGTCTGAAAGAGGTAGCTGAGATCACTGTTCTCAACAACAATTATTTGCTCAAGAAGTTGTTAAAAATACGAGGAGTGAGTGCACCTTACGCTAAGGGCAAACGTCGAATTGAACAAGTTCGATATAGCTGGGAAAAATTGACCAAGGATACAGGTGTGCATTCTGAAGAAATTGGACTCAGAGCTGCAGACTTCGGTGTTCATTACTGGACCAGCCACCATCCATGGATAGTTCCAGAACCTTGCACCCTTGAACCAACCGAATCCTATTCTATGGCAGACCTCGACGAATACATCGAAATAATTAGACACGCATCCGAAGAAGCGTACAAGAAACCTGAAATGGTTAAAACCGCCCCCCACAATAGCACAATTCACAGAATTGACCACACACCATTAGACGATCCATCACAATGGGCGATAACCTGGAGAGCATATCGCAAGAAAGTAGGTAAAGAGACAAAGTAAAAAATGGCTTGGTTCCCATTAGGCTTGAGATTACTTAAATGTTCTTGTGCTGCATAAATCAGTTTATGGACAAAAATTGGTGACCTAAATGTCAAACTTTGCTGAACACAAATCTTGTGGAACATTAAACGGAAAAGTCGCCCTTATTACTGGTGGTGCGTCGGGCATTGGACGAGCGACGACGCTGCTCTTTGCGCGAGAAGGCGCAGCAGTGACTGTGGTTGATGTGAACGAAGCCGAGGGCAAGGCTGTGGTTCAAACGATCATTGATGAGGGAGGAAAGGCCATCTTTGTGCACGCCGATGTGACTAAAGCGGCAGACTGCCAGTTGGCTGTACGGCAGACTGTTGAACAACTGGGCAAATTGGATATACTCTTTAACAATGTTGGTATCATCCGACGCGCATCGGTGGTGGAGACAACCGAAGAAGAATGGGATCGGGTGATGGCAACCAACGTCAAGTCGGTATTTTTGCTTTCGAAATACGTTATTCCCATTATGGCTGAAGCTGGCGGCGGAGTGATCATCAACACCGCATCGGGATGGGGACTGGTCGGCGGTCGGAAAGCAGCCTCATACTGCGCGTCAAAGGGAGCCGTGGTACTGTTGACCAAGGCCATGGCTCTCGACCATGGTACACAAAATATTCGTGTAAATTGCATCTGTCCTGGTGACACGGACACGCCCATGCTGCGCAACGAAGCCAAACAGCTTGGAAAACCTGAGAAACAGTTCCTAGCCGAAGCGTCACAGCGTCCTTTGCACAGGATTGGCCGCCCAGAAGAGATTGCTCAGGCAGCGTTGTACCTAGCCAGCGATGCGTCATTATTCGTCACAGGCATAGCGTTAGTTGTGGACGGCGGCGGATTGGCAGGATCAAGATGAAGGAGGTTGAATCATGCGTGGCTTGAAAGGTAAACGAGTTCTCATTACTGGTGGAGCCAGCGGTATAGGCGCGGCAACAGCCAAACGGTTTCTAGAAGAAGGCGCCCGTGTTGTCGTGCTGGACTGCAACGAGAAGGCACTTAGACGAATTAAGAAGGAATTGCCTTCATTAAGCGGCGCCATTAACGCTGATGTATCGGATGTCGACGCTGTAGCGCGCGCCTTTGGCGAACTGGATAAACTGCTGGGTGGATTAGACGTGCTGATCAACAATGCTGGAATTAGCATTCGACATTCCTTCCTAGATATCACACCGGAGCAATGGCGCAGGATTATGGACGTCAACCTCAACGGCATGTTCTTCGTCGCTCAGCAAGCTGCTCGACGGATGCTGGCGGGCAATGGCGGCGTGATCCTGAACATGGGATCAACCAATGGAATAATGGGTTACCCCTTCTACGCCGACTACAACGCTTCAAAAGCGGGCGTTATCGAGCTGACGCGCTCAATGGCGCTGGAGCTGGCCCCAAAGGTGAGAGTCAACGTTGTTTGCCCAGGCTTTATCCTTACGCCTATGCAGGAGGCCGAGTACACTCCTGAAAGGCTGCGCGATTTCGAGAGCAAAGTGCCTTTGAAGCGGGTGGGACGCCCCGAAGAGGTTGCGGCGCTCTTTGCTTTTCTAGCCTCTGACGATGCTGCCTTCATTACCGGACAGTATTTCGTGATCGATGGTGGAGAAATTGCAGGTGGACTAGCGAGCCGTTAGTTTGAGTAAGAAAATTTTTATGGAATTGGTTTTTACAGTGTAAAAAGGTGTTTCTTTGAATCGATGGGAAATATTAAGTCGAGGCGAGATTGAAAACGCTCACTATGCATCGTTGGAAGTTCTTGAAACCGTGGGTATGGTTGTACAAGAAGAAACCGCGCTTAAACTGCTCGAAGAGGCTGGAGCAAGTGTGGATTCTAAGAGGAAACTTGTGAAGATTCCTCAACACCTTATTCAGGAGACTCTCCGAAAAATTCCAAAGGGTGGTAGGACTCACTATGGGAGAAACCGCAAATACGATGTAAAAACAGACGAGCGCGTGTGTTTCAGAGCGGGCAGTCCTGTACCATACACATATGACATTGACACTGGTGAGCATAGGTCTGCAACTAAGAAGGATCTTGAGTATACTGTGAAACTCATGAATGGGCTAAGTAACGTCCACATATGCTTCCAACCGTATATTATCAGTGATGTGCCAGCGGAAGTCATAACCCAACACACGGCGGAAATAATGTTCAAAAACACAGAAAAACCCGTTGGCATGGTAACCTTTGGGCGAAAAGGCACAGAAGACTTCATCAGAATGGCGGCAGTAGTTGTAGGAGGAATGGAGGAACTCATTAAACGACCAATAATCGAAGTATGCTGCGAACCCACAAGTCCCTTACAAATCGACCGACTGCAGCTTGAGATGTTAATAGAGTTTGCAAGGCACAAGCTCCCAATAGAAATCGCTGGCATGCCCACCGCGGGTTCCACGGCACCCATGACTCTTGCTGGAACATTAGTCCAAGCTAACGCCGAACATTTATGCATGATGTTAACCGCACAATTAGTCAATCCCGGAGTCCATGTCCAAGTCAATGCGATGCCCGGTATTATAGACCCGAGAACCGGAATCAATACTTATGGAGCAATCGAACGCATGATGTTACAGGTTGCCATGATTCAGCTTTATCGATCACGCTATGGGATGGAAGTCTTCGCAAGCGGAGGCGTATCCGACTCAAAGACATCTGACGAGCAGGCTGGATACGAGCGAATGGCGAACATGTTGCTTCCAGCGTTGGCTGGAGCTTATGGAATAACCAGTCTAGGCAATCTAGAGTCATATTTGACCGTCAGCCCCGCACAACTGGTGATAGACAACGAGATAGCTGGTATGATACTCAGAGGTATGAGCGGAATCGAATTAAATGATGAAACCCTTGCCGTAGATGTGATCAGAAAAGTTGGACCCGGAGGGCACTTCCTCAGCGAGAAACACAGCCTAAAGCACATAAAAGAACTTTACATTCCGGAACTTGCTGATAGAAAAACAAGAGGCGAATGGCAGGCTGCCGGTTCGAAAGACATTTTGCAGAGAGCTAAGGAGAAAGCCAAAAAGATCTTAGATGCCCATGAGCCAGAACCCCTTGAAAGGGGGGTTCAAGAAGAATTGAGCAAGATAGTGAGAGAAGCTGAAAGGGAAGCAATCAAACACTAAATTGTTGCGCGGTTGCAGAATAGTTTTCGGAGGTTATTTTACGACTTTAAAGATTTCTTTGGCTGCCTTCTCATAGGTCTCTAGGTCAAACTGATTAAAGAGAACAAGAACAACCTCATCCAGTCTATCTTGCTTTTCTAAGAATTCTTTAACCGTTTTTAATGCGATTTCGCAGGCTTTTTCTATAGGGTAACCGTAGGCTCCGGTACTAATTGATGGGAAGGCTATGGTCTTTAAGCCTTTTAAAGTAGCTAATGTCAAAGAGTTCTTGTAGGCTTCGGCTAAGAGCTCGTTTTCTCCGTGTTGTCCTCCGTGCCAAACGGGTCCAACTGTATGAATGGCATATCTGGCGCTCAGATTTCCCCCAGTTGTGATTACGGCTTTCCCAATCGGCAAACCGTTGGGCCATTGAGTTTCGCGAATTTTTTTACATTCTTCCAAAATTTTTGATCCACCTTTTCTATGAATAGCGCCATCAACTCCGCCGCCACCCATCAAACTTGAGTTTGCAGCGTTCACAACAGCATCGGTATCTTGATCAGTGATGTCTCCTTTTAAAATGCAAATCTTTGCTTTGCCAACCACAAATTCCATCATGCTAACAGTCACCCTATTAGCACAAGTTTACAACTCCACTACCTATTTTTACCTCTTCTACTTTATCCAAAAACTCCTGCAGAATTCTAAGTTTTTCATTACCATTTGTCGTGGTGGATGATCTTATCCAGTGGTTTTCTATCAGTCACTGGGCCCTTCTCTATGGCCGGATAGCCCAAGGGCGTCATAGCCACCACTCGAACGTGTTCTGGTATGCTCAGTGCTTTCTTAGCTGCGCCTTCATCGAAGTCTGCGATCCAGCATGTTCCAAGTCCCAACTTGGTTGAGGCTAAAACCAGATTTTGCATAGCTATGGCTACGTCTACCTTCCAGTATTCTTCGCCGTCTGCCCTACGCCAAGCCTCTTCAGGAACTGCGCAGGCGACAATTATCACAGGTGCATGGACAAACCATTCGCTATTGTATGATGCCCTCAAACTCTCCTTTACCTCGGGATCCATGACAACAATAAAACGCCACGGTTGTTTATTTGCCGCGGAGGGAGCCAATCTGGCAACCTCCAAGACTTTGTCCAATTTTTCTTTTTCAACAGGGTCTTTCTTATATCTGCGAATGCTGCGCCTCTTCTTTATGAGTTTAAACAAATCCACGCGAATTTCCCATCCCAAATTCTTACATTTCCATTTTAACAATAATAACAATATGCTCTTTTTTAATTCTTTCAAATGCTTGTGTGCCTTTGGCGCTCGGAAAGCTCAGCCAACTGGTTCACAGCAGCACGCGTCTTTCTGCTAAGGGTTCATTCGTGCAACTCTTTCTAAAAGTCATTTAACGCCTAATGTATCTACGAGGTTGTTTGTGCTGCATTTGTTTTTGGAGTTTCAGGGGCTTTGCTCTCACTTGATTTTTCCGCTCTCAATTTTTCCTCTTCAAATTTGTAGATTTCTTTTAGTTCGTTGCTGTACCACAATCTTTGCGCTCTGTAATGAACTGCTAAAACTATTCCCATCAGAAACAGCATTATCCCTAAAACTGTGAAAGCCAACCCCAAGAAATCATAGGGAGAAGCCCCAAGCTGGTAGGGAAATATGAGAAACCATTGAGGCTTCTGCACCGTCAAAAGTGTTTGAAGCATCCCCCCAACCATGAAAACAGAGCCAATGACCGCTATCAGAAAACTTATGGCTTCATTGTGGCGAGATTCTTCTGATTTTTCGTGCAAGTAATAAGAAAAGTTGAGCATGCTTGGAGTCACTTCTCTTCTGAATCTCGAGCTGATTCAAGAAGTAAACTTTATGATTCACAAGTCAGTAGGCAAGATTTTGACTTTCACTCTATATTAAAGGTAAAGATGCAACATATGCTTGCTGATATTTTATGAATGAACTGGAAACTTGTTGCCATATTCTTCAAGGTGAGCTATGTTCTCAAGTTTCTTTCTAGGCCTTATCAAGTGAGCAATCTTAGCTAAGATGTCAAAGATGAAAAAATCTAATACTGTGCATTAACAGATAACGATTGCCAAGAAAACTTTGACCATTATTGTGGTAGAAAGTCAGTGGTGATGGAAAGATGGCAATTCAGTCTAATTGGGGGGCAAAGTTGGCGTTAGCATGTTATTTCGCTTTAATCGGTGGGCTTTTGCTGGGTTCTACCATGATTTTTGTCATGGGAATAGATTACTTAAATTTGCCTTTTCCAGTCGCGTTCATATCTATTCCTATCAATGAGTTCATTTTTCTGGGAGTCACGCTTTTGTTCGCCAGGTATAAGCGTGCGGGTTTGAGGGATCTGGGCTTAAAAAAGGTTAGCCTTGGAATCTTGGCTATTGTTTCTGTTCTCGCAGCATTTTTCTATTTAATAGGCGTGGGCATCTCCATTGGTGAAGAAATTGTTTTTGGTCCTGACCCCCTTGGGGAACTGGTAGCGAAACTAGTGACGCCCAGAGATTTGTTTCAACTGATTGCTATGATTGCCCTCTCTCTGTTCTTAGTTGGACCCTGTGAAGAGCTGGCTTTTAGAGGTTTTGTTCAAAAGGGTTTCGAGAACTCTTTTGGGAAGATTAAGGGTCTATTGATCGCTTCTGCTTTGTTTGGACTCTTGCATGGTCTTAATACACCGTATGCAATGGTTCCAGCGTTTGTTGGCGGTTTGATTTTGGGTTACTTATGGCAACAGACAGGTGGAAATACTACTGCGTCAGCCTTGTTGCACGGGATAAGCAACTCAATTTCCATTGCAATCGCGTATTTTCTCTCCATCTAAAGAGCCCTAGCATACTAAAAACGCAGTGTTCATCAGTGCTGGTACAAACCCTATTTTTGATCTGTCATTGTTTGTTTCGCAGTTGGGTTAAAATAGGGATTCCGTAAATAATAAAATTTAAGGTGCGCCTAGTTGAGCAAATTGCTTCGGGTTGTGCGATCATATTTCTTTCTTGTGAAATTTTTTGGCATTTTTTTGGTTTTGACTCTTTCTTGTTTCTCCACCCTCATGGCGCCCCAGACTTTAGCTCATTCACCCCTTGCTCCAGGGGACAATGAGAGCCTTGCTACAGCTACGTTTATACATGATCCGACAAAATCTTGGGCTATTTATGGGGAACTGCATGAAGGCGGGGAGGCTCAGTACTATCGCTTCAATGTAACTGTGGGAGATAGAATTCACATCATGTTGTTTAAGCCCACAAGTCCTGAGGAAGGTGATTTTATGCCTGGATTTGTTCTCATGGGTCCTGGCGTTGGCAAACAGGGCATTGTTCCCGACTATGTGGAGGTTCCTGCGGGAGCTGACACCCTAGTGGTGATGGGAGAGCAACCCGATCAAGCTACTTATGAGCCGTTTTCACCCAGTAGTTTCTTTTCGCTTGCAGATTTGGAGCTGGAGGCTCCGAATTCAGACACTTATTACGCAGCAGTTTACGAGCCGTCTATGGGAGGCCACTATGGACTAGCTATAGGAGACCGTGAATCTTACACGCTCAGCGAATGGATTCTTATTCCCCTCAATCTCCTATCTGTATATCAGTGGGAAGGCCAAAGTCTAGCTTTCATAATTGCTCCTCTGATCGCTACACTTGTAATTGGCATTGGACTCTTGATCTGGCTGCAACTGCAGAACAAAACAGCTCTGCGAACGCTTTTTGGCTGGCTCGGGTCTTTGGCGGGTCTTCTTTTTGTAGGCACCGGCGCGATGACTCTCACGCAAATGGTTTTTTCTCTAACTCAAGCTCCGCTGACGTCGGAAATAGTGATAACCCTCTTGTTTGCTTCGATTCCTATCGTCTTAGGATTGGTTACACTGCGTCTTTCTTTGAAGACTGTAAAAGAAGCGAAACTTAGAATGCGAATTTACCTTGCTGTTTTAGGTGTGGTCGCCTTGTTTATGTGGGCTGGTTTTTTGATCGGTCCGGCTCTTGCTATTGTGGCCAGTGTCTTGCCTTCACGTTTGGTTGTTGGGAAATCTTAAACACGGTTTGGACCATTTTTAAATGGTTGTATAGTGAAGAGTTTGGAAGATGGTGTTGATTTGACTATAGTTAAATTGCCGAGAATGGAAGAGCGTGAGATAGAGAAGCTAATTCGGGAGCAGATGATTTGTCGGATTGCTTTTAGGGGGGATGAATACCCCTATATGGCGCCTTTTCAGTACGTTTTCATGAATGGTTTTCTTTATTTTCACTTTACAGATTATGGGAAAAAGATGAGGTTGCTTGAAAGGGGCGAAGGAGCTTGCGTGGAGATAGAGAGTTATCGCGAAGATTTGAGCGAGTATAGGTTTGTTGTTCTCAGGGGCACTTTGAAGGTTGTTGCCGATTCTAAAGAGAGAGAAAGTGTGATCAAGAGGATGGCGGAGCAGGGGAAACGAAAACTTTCTGAAAACTTCCTTCCAGCTCATGGTCTCAAAAGGGAAGAAGGTTGGTCTGCATTTTCTCCGGAGAAACCGATGATCATAGTTAAACTTGATAAAGTATCTGAAAAAATAGGTTTAAAATCTCCTTGACAATGTGGAGAAGAGGGTAAAAAATTTTTGTGTGCACCTCGAGAATTATCTGGAGAAATGATCAACAATTATTTAATACAAGAATACGCGCGCGTCTCTTTGTGACTATCTTGAAAAGTCTTCAATCATTGGTTTAATCACTTTAATTAGGTCTTTCGTCTTCATTTGGATAGAAACTGTGTGCAGTCCAGCGTTGAAGTTTACAGTGTCGTTTTCTAGTATCGACTTGTCCAAGTAGGTTGGAAGTTTATACAGGTTTCCAAAGGGATGCACAGAGCCGATTTCGCATCCGGTTATCTTCAAAACCTCATTGGGCAAGGCTAACTGCAATTTTTTGGTTTGCGCAATTTTTGCTAGCTTTTTCAAATCTATTTTTCTGTCCGCGGCGATCAGTCCTGTAATAAATTTTCTTTCATCGGTTTTTAGAATGAGAGCTTTTACGCCAGTTTTTAATTCAACTCCCCTGATTTTTGCCGCTTGTTCCGAAGTGTAGACTGGTGTATGTTCCAAAACTTCGTAGGGTATTCCATTGTGGTCCAATAATGCGCGAACTGATTTGAACTGAAGTGTGCCCATTTTGCATGCGATCCGATTCTTGAGTTTTAGGCAGCTTTAACAGTTATTTTTGTCGTCACTTATAGTGTTCTCTATATGTTTTTTAACGGTGAGTAGTGTTTAGTGTTGAAGTTTGTGCTTGTGTTGTCGGGTATATTATGTTGCGATATTTCTTGATGTTGGATAATCTTATATCGACACAAAATGTAGAAAAACGGCGTTTTTCGGGGCAGGCATTTGTCGAAGGAGAAGACGGTTGAGTTCACGGCGTACTTGAGGAAGGAAGGAAGGGTAACTGTTCCGAAAGAGGTCAGAGTTGCTCTCGACATAGAGGAAGACGACTTGGTCAAGTGTCGAATTGAGAAGATTAGGGGCAAGTGATAGAAAAATGTTAGGGGCAAGGCGAACTCTTCTCGTGAGGAGCCAAATTGTAAAAGTGAAGACTAGGGCTTTGAGAAAGGGTGTGTGGTTTAGAGTCTTAACAAAGGCGGAGCGAGCGTGCGTGGAATTGTCGATTGTGGTTGTTGAGAGGGTTCGCAGTTGTCTTCTCCGAAGAGTTTTGACTTCTATACTGAAGAAGCTGGAGGCAGCCATGGAAAGTCGGGTTCAGCGCCTGATGCGCGAAACAGGGGTAAGGCTGGCCTCAAAGCTGAGTCAGATAGCTCAAAAATGGGGAAATGAATCCGCGTTTTTGTGGGCTGGAGACTCCGGCTTCGTGCAATATTTGACTATAAATTATATGAATGAGTTGCCATGACGGCTATCAGAGCGCACACAAACATAGGTTTTGTTCGGTTCTTGAGCGCCTTAATTGCGGAGAAGTTTCACCAGAGCGTGTAAGGTGAAGGGGTTGCTGTAACTGGATTGAACATGCTTTATATTGTGATCGTTTTTGTGCTCTCTGTCCTTTACGTTTGGACCCTGTACAATATACCTATCTTTGTGGTTGGCGTGAATTCTCTGCGCCGGTCAGGTCGAAAAGGAAGGAAAGTGTCTGCGTTATGTGTGGAAAGTTTGCCTTTTGTTTCGATTGTTGTTCCAGTGAAGGATGAGGAGACTGTGGTTGGCAGACTTTTGGAAGCTTTGTTGAAGTTGGATTATCCGCGTGAGAAGTTGGAAATAGTCATCGTTGAGGATGGATCTGTGGACAAGACGGTGGAGATATGCAAAGCATACGCGAGGCGGTATTCAGGTCAAATAAAATTGCTTTGTCAATCTTTGTCTAATGGTAAGCCGTCTGCTTTGAACTGCGCTCTCAAGCATGTTCGAGGTGAGATTGTTGCGGTTTTTGATGCGGACAGTGTTCCTGAATCAGATGTTTTGATGAGGGTTGCTAGATATTTTGAGGATTCGTCGATGGTTGCTGTGCAGGGTAGGGTGGATGCCATTAACCGTGAGCAGAATATGCTGACGAAGTTTATATCTTATGAAGAGGCTGTGCGGTACGAGACTTATATTGGTGGCAAGGATGCCCTCAAATTGTTTGTTCCATTGACTGGCAGCTGCTACTTCATTAGGCGAAGTGTGCTCGATGAAGTTGGCGGTTGGGATAATGATTCCCTGTCTGAGGACATGGAACTGACAGCGAGATTGACTGAGAGAGGGTACAGGGTGAAATATGCTTCAGATGTGCGGTGTTTGCAGGAGAATCCGTCGACTTTGGCTCAGCTCTTTAGGCAGAGGGCAAGATGGTTCCGAGGGTGCATGGAAGTTGGGCTGAAGTATGGGAAGCTCGTTAAGAATTTGGACAGGAGAAGTATTGATGCTGAGGTTACTTTAACTGGTCCATTCATGTTTGTTCCCTGTTTGCTGGGCTATGCGATTGGTCTCTATTCCTTAGTTAAGTGGGCTCCGCTTGACCCGGTTTCTTCGGTTCTGGCGCAGGGTGCGGCTTTGTTCACAGCGATTACGTTGTTCATCATTGGAGTGGCTTTAACCAGCTTGACCAAACCGCGGAGGGTGGCAAACCTGTTGTGGTTGCTCTTCATATATGCCTATTGGAGCATACAGAGCTTTGTGGCCATGTATGCGCTGGTTCAAATTGTTTTGAGGAGACCTAGGAAATGGATGAAGACTATGAAGACGGGAGCAGTTGCCAATCACGGTGTTGAGTGAGAGCTGCCGCCTGTGATGAATGTCAGTTTAAGGAATATTGGTTTTGGAAGGGGTTTGTTTCTCTCGTTCCTTTTAGGTTTTGTTGTTAGGTTGATACCTGAGGTTTTGTCTTACCCTTACGTGATTGGTTTTGATACGGTTTATTATGCTTGGAGGATTGAGTCTGGTGTTGTTTGGTATCATTGGTCGCAGGTGTTTTCAACGTGGTTGTTGTATGGGATTTCGATTTCGGTTTATAATGTTGTGCGGGGAGATCCGTTTCTTCTTTTGAAGCTAACGGCTCCTTTATTGTTTGGTTTGAACGCGTGTGGCATCTATTATTTTGCTACCAAAGGGTTGAATTGGACGATTAAGAAGGGTTTGTTTGCAAGTTTTTTCTTTTGTTTTCAAATAGCTGCGCTGAGGATGTCGTGGGATTTATACAGGAACATACTAGGTTTGGGAATTCTACTTTTCACTTTGCCCTGGATTAAGAAAGGCGTCAAAGACACGAAGGAGTTTTTATTTTTCGCTTTGCTTTCAGTGCTCGTTGTTTTCAGTCATGAATATGGTTTTGTCATTCTTCTCGTAGTCGTTTCAGGAGTTGCGTTAAGCAGTTTTTTGAAAGGAGCCAAAGAAAACGCGTTGAAGCTTTTGATGGCCGCATCTCCTGCAATAGCGTTGTTTTCAGCAAGTGTCTACTTTGTCATTTTCCCTGTGTCTCGCGTGGTCGACAACAATGTTGTCTCGGTGTATCACAGTTTGGGGCACTATCGAGGACCCTTTTTCTTCTTAACCAATTATTTGACGGTTAATGATGCGGTTCAGTGTTATGCTACGTATTTGGATCTGGTCTCACATGTGGTCTTACTCTTTGCGCTCCTATACGTAATGGTTTTGCCTCTTGTCTTGGTGGGTTTTTTCAGAGATAATGTTCTTGGCTGGTGGACTGCTCTGCTTCTCGTTGGTTCCTTTGGAGCTTTGATAACGCCTTTCTTCGCTTTGGATCTGTGGAATAGGTGGATGCTTATGCTGGTTTATCCGTTTACTTTCTACGCAGTAAATGGCATTACAAAGGTTCTGCATGCTGGCGGTGTAAATGTTAGTCCATCTTTTCATTGGTTGACTTGGATGAAACTGTCTAAGAGGACTGTGAAGCTTTTGTTGGTTGTTTCGTTCTCTCTTAGTCTAGTTTTTATGACCACTCCCTTGTTTTTCGGAAGCAGTGGAGTGTTCGGTTTTCTTACAACTTTCTCTTATGTGCCGTCCACCATGCAGAGCAACAGTCTTCCTCTGGTTGATGTTGATGGAACAATTAGAATCATGCGATGGTTGGATGCCAAGATGAATAGCAGTTCGGTTTTGCTTGTGCATCATGCTTTCTTTTCGTGGGCTAACTTGTATCTAGATAGTAGGCACATTATCGTCTATTTTGTAAACAATATCAAGGACGCGGTTAACGTAGCCATAGAGCGTGGTTTTAGTCACCTCTATTTTGTCTGGTGGAACGAGAACATCGGTTGGTATGGCCTTACGGTTCCGAAAGATTTTGTTGCCGTTTACAGCAGTGGAAGAATTTCTGCTTTTCGATATGATAGGTGAAAACGTTTTGATTGAAGTTAAAGAGACGATTGAGCCGAAAATTGCCGTTGCCTTAAAGGAGTTCAGGTCCCCTGCGGTTGTCTGTTTTGTTTACGCCTAGGAGGTTGATGTAAATGACTATTATGGTCATCGGAGGGTCGGGCTTTATCGGAAGCAAAGTGGTTAAGATGCTCGCTAAGAATGAAATCGAGGCATTATCTTATGATATCATTCAGTCAAACAACGTAGGTGAAAATAATAGTTGGATTAGGGCAGACATCTTGGAGTTGCCTTCTCTTGAAAGAATTTTCTTTGAATATCAAGTTGATACGATTGTTCATCTTGTTGGACTGCCTGCCATAGAATATTGTGAGAGAAATCCACGTTTTAGTTTCCTACTGAATGTTTTGTCGGTTCAAAACACGCTGGAAGCTATGAGAATGGCCGACATAAAAAAGATAGTATTTGCTTCATCAGCATCAGTATATGGCGCAAACCAAGTGGAACCTGTCAAAGAAGCCGACCCAGCAAATCCAAACACTTTGTACGGGTATCATAAACTAATCGCGGAGCAGGCGATAAAAGCCTACAGTGCTTCCTATGGCACAAATTATGTGATTTTCAGGTTTTTCAATGTGTATGGAGGGAACCCACGCATAAGCAAAGATGTAATATCAATTTTTATAAGGAAGGCATTAGAGAACGAGCCTTTAATAGTTAAAGGACCGAAAAAATTCAGAGATTTTGTTCATGTTGACGATGTCGCCCAAGTGGTTCTAGAGGTTTCAACTAGTGGGATTGCATCAAAGATTTTAATGAATATTGGCTCTGGAATGAAAACGTCATTGCAAGAATTGGCCGAAATAGTGAAAACGCATTTTCCAGAAGTAGAAGTCAAAGAAGAAGGAGCACCTGATGACGGTACAGGCTTGCAGGCGGATATAAGTTTAGCTCAAAGAATACTCGGATTCAAGCCTATGAACCCTGAAGAAGGGATAAACGAGCATGTGGCTTCATATGCCCGTCACAAAGACAAGCAGCTAATCGAGTTGCAGTGATGCAAAGAAAGATTCCTTTTTCTCAACCCTATTTCAGTGACGAAGACATAAGTGAAATTAGCAGTGGAATCGAGGAAGTGTTGCGATCACGTTGGCTCACCTCTGGGCCTAAGGTTCAGAAACTTGAAGAACGCTTTTCAAAATTCATTGGGACACCGTACGCCGTTGCTCTCAATTCGTGTACGGCTGCATTGCACGGAATTCTCTTGGCTTTAGATGTAAAAGTCGGCGACGAGGTTATTGTCCCGACAAACACTTTTGTAGCAACTGCCAACGTAGCTCTATACGTTGGTGCAAAACCTGTTTTTGCAGATTCCGATCCTGAAACCTTCAACATTTCGTATGAGGATGTGCAAAACAAGATTTCTAAAAAGACAAAGGCAATAATTGCAGTTCATTTGGGGGGCAATCCTTGCGATATGAAGGAGCTAAGCGAATTAAGTGAGGATTACAAAGTTGCATTAATTGAGGATTGCGCCCACGCTCATGGGTCTAGATATGAAGGCGCCAGTTGTGGAGCGTTCGGAGTTGCTGGTGCTTTCAGTTTCTATCCGACAAAAATCATGACGTCTGCAGAAGGAGGCATAGTCACTACAAGCAATAGGGGCTTGGCAGAAAAAATTAGGATTATTCGGAATCATGGAAGGGCTGGACATGGCCCTTTAGAAATCGTAGATTTAGGCTATAACTATCGTTTATCCGAAGTTCATGCTGTGATTGGGCTCAGTCAACTGGCGAACATAGAGCGGTTCATCAACGAGCGCAACGTAGTGTCTAAGATTTATGATCAAGCCTTCTCAAGAATCGATTGGATTAAGCCCCAGTATGTTAAGGAAGGGAACATCAGTTCCTACTATGCGTATTTAGCCAAGTTAACTAATAGCGCGCCAATAACTCGTGACGAGTTTATAAAGAGGCTGTATGACCATGGGGTGATGACGAGCATATTGTATCACCCGGTTCATTCACAGCCACTTTATGTTAATGGCTTTAACGGCAAAGAAGCTGCGCTTCCAGTTGCGGAGGAGTTAGGTAGAAAAAGCTTTGCATTACCCATGTATAACGGTATGAGCGTAGATGACGCTGACTACGTAATTGAAACTGTGAAAAATGTGATTGCTGAAATCGAGAAGATAAAGGCAACCGGTCTTTCTTATGCATAAACTTTCATCAAATTTTTCCTTTGAGGACATAGCTAGTCTAGTAGGCAATTATGAGAAGTCAGTTTCGGGAAAGTTAGTTTGTGTCGAGAATGTTCCGACTGAAGCCGTGTTTCAGAGCTTGAAAAAGCATCTAGAAGAATTGATGCGCAAAGATATTTTGCGTTTGGCTTTAATTAACGCCAGCGGCTATGCGGATGGAGTGGTATTTGTCGAAAAGTCAAACTGGGATAGTGAACACTTTGGCATAGAGGTAGGAAAGATCAAATCGGCCGTATTCAAACCTGAAGTCGACGTTGACGCTAGGCGTTTCATTTTTAAAAGAGTCAAGGATGCCGCGGCTTCTCGCGGGCTAAATGTTATGTTTGCTAGGGTTGGGTTAAACGATCCGTTGAGCATTCATTCTTTAGAAAAGGAAGGGGGAATACTGACAGATGTTCTTCTTACTTTTCACATTGATCTCAAACGTGAATTTATGCACGCAAGACCGCTGGCAGAGATAGAAGTTTGTCAAGCGCGTGATGCAGATGAACAAGCACTTAGGAAGATGGCGAGAGAAATTTTTGAAATTGATCATTTTCACTCTGATCCGTATTTGCCAAGAGATAAATGCGATGAGCTTTATGCAAAATGGATTTCTAGTTGCCTAAATGGTTTGGTCGATACGGTGCTTGTGGCAAGGAGAAAAGGCAAGCCCGTTGGTTTCATAACATGTAAGGTTGAGGTCATCGGCGATGGCTATAGTTATGGAGTTATAGATTTAATGGGTGTGGAGAAAAAGCATGAGCGAAAGGGAATTGGATCCTTCCTTGTCGCAGAATCCCTCAGATGGTTTTCGAATCATACTAAATCAGTTTATGTAGGGACGCAAGCTGCAAATATCCCTGCTGCAATACTATACGAAAAAATGGGTTTTCGACAGATCTTCTCTGAAGCTACTCTACATTTATGGATCTCTTAGCAATGGAACTGATGAAAACTAAAGTTTTAGTGATAATTCCTGCTTATAATGAACAAGAGAATCTGGCCACAACAATAGATGAAGTTCGTTCAAAGGCGCTTTCTGCTGACCTGTTAATCGTCAATGACGGTTCCAGAGATGAGACAGCCATCGTTGCGGAGAAAACCGGAGTGAACGCTGTGAATCTTCCATTCAATTTAGGTATAGGTGGAGCGGTGCAAACTGGTTTCAAATATGCATTACACAATGGGTATAATGTTGTTGTCCAGGTTGATGCTGACGGACAACATGACGCTGCATACTTACGCAAGCTCATTGATTCTGTGTTAGAAGGAAAGGCGGATATTGTAATCGGGTCCAGATACCTTTATGATGAACCTCCTAAGATGCCATTTTTTAGGAATCTGGGCATAAGATACTTTTCATGGTTGACTAGCAAAATTATTCGACAGAAAATAACGGATTGTAGCTCGGGTTTTAGAGCCTTGAACAGAGAAGCTGTGAGATTTTTCTCGGAGAATTATCCAGTCGACTTTCCAGATGCTGAGGCTTTAATACTAGCTCATAGAGCTGGATTGAAAATAGCAGAGTTGCCTGTGAGATTTCGCAACAGAGTTAACGGAAAAAGTAGCTTAAGCTCTCCAAGATTTCTCTACTATCCAATTAAGGAAATGTTGTCGATATTGACTCTTTTAACAAAGAGGCGAGAACCAACGAGATGAGCAGAGCATTAGAAATTGCTGCGATAACCGGAGTGGTACTGATTGTCTGGGTTCTGTATTTGTACAGAAAAGGACGTTTAAAGGAAGATCATGCCTTATTGTGGCTGTTTGTATCCGCGGTTGTAGTTGTACTTTCTACGTGGACCGACTTGCTTTTGGCAATAAACTGGCTTGTGGGTGCAGAAAAGGTTTCAGACGTCGTGTTGGCAGCGTTTGTTGCTTTTCTCCTAGTGATTGGCATCTACTATTCAGTGAAAATCTCAGAGCTGACAGAACAAAACAGGCAAATTGCGCAAGAATTAGCAATAATTAAAACAAATGGAATGAAAATCGAGGACAAAAAGCAGGATAGCAATAACAAGTGAAAACAAACGTCACCTTTTCTGTCGATATTTATCCTTTTTATGCTGACCGTGTTGTTTTTGAAGTGAGCAAGAGGCTCAGAGAAAGGGGATGCGCGCGGCCTTGGCTTTCTCCAATGATTCATGGGCTCAACGCGCCAGTCGTAGTCACATGTTATGGGCATGCCACAGGTTATCCATCTGTTTGGATTGAGATAATGAGCAGGCTGTTAACTAGGTTATGGCGCGCTAGGGAAATCTAAAATGCACATTGCTCGTGTTTCTCATTTATTTTATCCCGACATAATTAGTGATTATCTTTTTGAGTTTTCTATACGACAAATAAGTATTGGACACAATATTGATGTGCTCACATGGAATAAAAGCAAGCGCCCCTCAGAAGAGAATGTCGCTGATGGTTTTACAATTAATAGGCTTCCAGGTTATGACTTCTCACTAGGTGGCCCGATTACCGACTATCCTTGTCTACCAAGTCTGCCAGACAAAATTGAGAAGTTAAAATCTGAGATCATGCATGCTGAGTCCCATCTTTTTTTGACCACTGTTCAAGCTGTTAGAAAAGCCAAGGAGTTGGGTATACCGAGCGTGGTTACGGTGCATGGTGTTATGGCTAAAAGGAATATCGCCATTAATTTGGCTCAATACGCTTACCTCCACACACTAGGCTTGTGGCTTTTTAAGAATACCGATAGAGTAATCTGCCTGACGGAAGGCGACGCACAAGAAATAGTTAGATTCGGATGCCCTTCTGAAAAGATAAGAGTAATACCAAATGCAGTGGATACAAACCGATTTAGGCCGAGAAAAGAAAGTCCGGAAAATTTGGTTATGTGGGTTGGCAGATTCGAGCCGGAAAAGGGATTAAGTTACTTAATAGAGGCAGCAAGGATTGTTGTAAAGAAGCTAAAAAACGTGGGGTTCATGCTGGTTGGATACGGGCCGTTAAAGGTGAAAGTTATGGAACTTGCACGTAGTTCTGGTTTGTTAAATAATGCTGTTCGCTTTGCAGGACCATTTGAGCGAGATCAGGTCGCTAATATTTTAGGTGAAGCGAGCATATTTGTCCTGCCTTCCTTGAAAGAGGGGCTGCCTCTTTCACTTTTGGAGGCGATGGCTTGCGGTAAGCCGGTAATAGGCTCAGATATCTCTGGAATAAACAGCGTCATCACTAATTGGGAAAATGGGCTTTTAATACCGCACGGAAACCATGAAGCACTAGCTGATGCGGTCTTAACTTTGTTGAGCGACGAAAATCTGAGAAGAAGATTAGGTCAAAGCGCTAGACAACTAATGATGGAAAAATATAGCTGGAATATGGTCATTGACAAGGTTGAAAAGGTTTACAATGAAGCAATCAATGAGGTATAGAAAACCTTCTCTGTCTTCTTCTTTTTTTCTCTTCTAATCGTCTGGTTATGCGCAAGATAAGAGGTCTCATGGGAGAAGCAAACGCAAGAAAAGATTCAGAATGCGCACCACGACGCAATAAAATAAGAACAGAGTCAACATGAAGGCTGGGCAGAAAGAAATTCTTATTATTTCGTATCTTGATTATCCCTATTCTGCTGGTCTGTGTACTCGAATAACCGGGTTGGCGAATGTTCTTGCTGGTACTGGAGTTAAGGTGGGGATTCTGGCGCCCATTGCACGTGGTGATTTTCAATTACCTGAAAAGGAGCAAAGAAACAATTATTGTGTCGAACGTATTAATTTAATAAGATTCACAGCTCGCAATTCTGGTGACTTTGGACCAAGACTATTACAATGGCTAATATTTTCGATAGTTGCGTCATTTAAGGTTGCCAAAAATTTTATCAAAAGTGGTTCTCTAATACAGTATCAATCCACCTACTCGGCAATTCCTGCGTTATTCGCGAAAATCTTCTTGAAGGCAAAGATAATAGGCGACGATATAGTGCTGATAAACCCTTTCATCGATGTTTTAATACTTAAATTAAGCGATGTTGTGGTCACTCCGTCCCTTAGAACGTATTCATTTGCTAAGAATTTGCGAACATTTACACTTTATGTCCCTAATGGCGTCGAGCAAAATTTATGCGAGAGACGTAGTTCACATTTAAAAACTAAGGTTCTGTTCATAGGCTCCCTTAGCTTCGATCAAAACTTGAAGGCCGTCGAGAACATCATTAAAATAACCTCACGCCTCGACAAGAAAATGTTGACGTTTGACGTTATAGTTGTTGGTGGGCCTCTGACCTATGTAGAACATCTGATTAACCACCCGATAGTTCAAAAAGGCAAGGTCACATTCGTCGGACAGGTTTCAAATGACAAACTTACAGAACTTTATGGTTCCTCACTTATTGGTCTACTCCCCTTTTTCTCCAATACATCTCTTAAAGGCGGGCAGAGAACGAAAGCTCTAGAATTCTTTGCAAATCGCTTGCTCGTAATCTCTGGACCAGAAGGAGTGAAAGGAATCCATGGCTTAAAACCGGGAAAACATTATCTACTGGTAAATTCGCTCGATAAAATGTGTGCGATCATAGATAAGTGCCTTTCAGAACCACAAAAATACCAAAATATAGCAACTGCAGGGGCAAGCTATATTTCAGAGAACTACTCATGGGAGACCTTAACAAAAGACTACGTTGGCCTCATTCAAGGTTCGATATCTAAAAGTTGACTTAATTCTGGAGTACCCTAGGAATTGTGGCGGTGGTGGCGTTGGCAACTATTCACCTTCAATGCTTGCGCATTGTCACCAAGAGCCAGAATTCATCCAGATCATTCAAACTCAAATAAGAATAGAATCTTGAAAAGTTTTAGGGGACTGCAATTTCAATCGTAACATTTGCATATTGAGTTCTCATCGTGCGATTGACCAGATGGGTGGTGTAGAAGAATTCGTCAGTTCCTACGCATCGTGGTTAGGGAAAAAAGGCATTGTTCCTGTAGTCATTTGTCGGACACTAGATTACCTAAGACCTGTTGCAGTACTCTCATGTATGAAAACCATTGATAAAAGACAAATATCTTCAAGAGCCTATCCTATCCCCTTTTTGATTGGTCTTTTACCTATGTTTTTGTTCTCTATGGTTGCTACTGTGGAAACGTTGCGCCAACATAGAAAACACAGGTTTTCCGTAGTACATGCACAAGACTTGACCTTTGCTGCGATAAGTGCCATTCTAGCTGGAAAAATCGCTAGAATCCCCACGCTAATTCAAGGGCATTCGTTTCCGCTGCGTTTGCGCGCTCACGGTATTAGGCTCGATTGGATTTTTGAATTGGCTTTAATGAAGATCGTTAGCATGCATTGCAACAAAATCCTAGTGAGTAATGATGCCATAAGAGACCATCTGTTGTCAATGGGTGTTCCTAAGGCGAAAGTTGTTTGCCTTGAACTTGGAGTGGATCTTTACACTTTTCGCGGTAACTCTGCTCTTAGGAACAGAGTTCGCAGACAATTGGGCATTGATAGCTCTGTTACTGTAATTGGTTTTGTCGGCGGCTTCCGTCGTGAGAAAAACATTGATAATCTAATCAAAGCATATGCACTTTTACTTGAGGATATCAGCCTACCCGAAACGAAACTAATTCTGATAGGTTCTGGGTTGTTGGAGAGAGACATGAAAAGACTCGCGGCGACTTTAAACATTGAAGACAGAGTATTATTTCTTGGTTTCAGAAACGACGTGTATCATTTACTGACAGCAATTGACATATTTGTACTTCCATCATTTTACGAGACTTTCAGTCTCGCATTAGTTGAAGCCATGGCTGCTGGAAAAGCGATAGTTGCTAGCAATATTCAATCTATTCGGAAGAAAGTGAAAAATGGATACTCTGCTTTGCTTATCAATCCCCGCGACGTTGAAAATATAAAAGAAACATTACGACTTTTGGTGAGAAATGCTGACTTAAGGGAAATATTGGCCAAAAATTCAAAACAAAAAGCGCAGTGTTACAATTTGGAAGAAGCTTTCACTAAGGTTTTAGCGCTATATAGCTCATCTAAAACTGAAGATATTAGGCAGGAAATGACGAAAGTTTTCGAGAGAGATCTTCAAGTTGAAACTAAGAGAATGTAACAAATGAGAGTGTTGATTTTCACTGTTTACCCGATTCCTCATCTGGGTGGGCTCTCATCTAATATTCTTTTTCATCAAAAATTGTTCAAGGAAGCAAATCATAAAGTTGATGTTCTTTCGTTAAATCTCTTACCGCGATTGCTAAGGTACTTTGTTGTTAGCGGGCCTGCCTTTCTTGTAGATAAAATTCTAAAAGGTGCAGGTTTTTTATGGAATTACTCAATGTGCAAGTTAATATTCGGCACTTGGCTTCTCTTGCGTTATCAAAGAAAAAAATGGGACATAATTTTAGCGCATGATATTTGTGCATTTGATTCTTTATGGGGGATACGACTAAAAAGGAACTTCGGAGCTAAAACTTATCTTGTCATTCATGATTATTATGCCGCAACTCTTGTGGGTCATAAAGTCCTCAACTCAAACACTTTTGCGGAAAATTTTGCATTGTTTCGCGAAAAGAACGTGTACCGGATCGCGCCGGAAATAATAACCGTTGATTCTAGGCTAGGGCAATATGTACAAAAGTTTGGCATCTCTTCAAGCAAGATATCAGTCATAACGAATGTAATAGATACAAATGTATTTCGTCATCTCGAAAATCAATTTCTTTACAGAGAATTATTTGGTTTACCAAAAGATAAGTTCATAATCCTCATTCCAAGGCGCCTTGTGCCCAAAAACGGAGTAGAATATGCTGTTTTGGCAGCAGAAAAAATAAAAAGGTCGCGCGCCCTAGACAGCAATTTTCTTTTCGCAATTGCAGGTTCAGGAACGGAAGAAAAAAGATTGAGAACTCTTGTACGTAGACTTGGCGTAAGTGATGTTGTGTTTTTTCTGGGCCCGATTTCACATGAGCGAATGCCGTTGTTATATGCTGCCTCAGATTGCGTGATTATCCCCTCAATAAACTTCTATGGGGTTGAAGAAGCTACTTCATTAGCTGCTTTGGAAGCTATGTCATGTTCATTGCCTGTTATTGCGTCGGAATTAGGAGGATTAAAAGAGATCATCGTCGACAGTGTTACTGGAAAACTTGTACCTCCAAGAGATGTTGAAGCACTGACCGAGTCAATATTACGTTTCCTTAACGACAAAGAGTTTAGATTGTTCATATCCTCAAGAGCACGGGAATTCTCTGTTGAATATGCGCGCAAAGTAAAATGTTCATGGTTAAGTCTGATTTCAAATTGAATAAAATGATAGAAAGTGCTCAGGTCTTTCTTTTCCAATAGGATATTAAAAGGGCTTACATATTCAATCTTGGGTCTTCCTCTATTAATCTATTTGACCCTATCAACAATTTTCCCAAATTTATCCATAATCAAGTTTGTAATCGGTATTGTCGCATTATTTTTTGTTCCGGGCTATTTATTGATAAATGAGCTGCGATTAGATGAGTTTAAGGAGTCACAAATAGGCCTTTCACTTGCTTTTGGATTAGTCATTCAAACAATAAATGCGTACATACTGTACATCATCGAAACGTTTGCTAGATATAATTACGTTGATTTTGACATATACATCGTGTCAGCAACCGTCATAGAAACCATACTCTTGATGCCTTTCGTCAAGTTGAAAATCCCCGCATTTACTGTACATAGAAATTGGAAACAGATCTTTCCATTGCGAAGTTCCTTGCTATTTGTACTCTTCTTGTTGACGCTAACAGGCAGCATATACTTCCAAAGTCTCAATAATTCTGCACTCAAACCAGACGGAGCTTTATACTGTGATGTAGCTCGATCGATAATAAATAGTGGAAAATTCTCATCCCTGATTGTGAATGACGGTAACATATATCCGTACACCGACCAAGTGGGATTGTTACCTCATGTTGGAACTCCATTAGTACTTTCAACGTTCTTTCTGATAGGTGATGCGTCATATGAAACAGCTAAACTAGGACTAGCACTACTTGGTGCATTGTTTGTCTATCTTGTTTATGAGATTACTAAACTGAGTTTTGATAAAAAAGCGGCGATAATATCGATTTTCATAGTGGCTATTCACCCGCTGCTAAGGTATTATTCAGGAATCCTCTATGGACCAGAAATGTTTAGCGCCTTCTTCACATTTCTGTCGCTTATTCTAATTATCAGGGCTGTAAGACGAAGTAGTTTTATTTGTACAATCCTCGCCGGCGTAACACTTTTTTTCTCTAACTTTGTGTGGGGAGGCGACACAATCGCTTTGTTAGGTACTTTCGCCCTTATATTGGCTTTTTCAACACCTGCGAAGCCATTGAGAAAACGCTTCCTAATTCTTCTCGGCACAGGGCTTCCTTTTATTTTACTGCTTTTTGGTATGCGCTTATCTGCGCATATACAACTATGGGTCGCGATGGTTGCAAGCGTCTATGTCTCAATAGCAATCTTGCATTTAATGCTAAGAGGTAATTATTCAAAGCATGTTCTAATTGTCACAACAGTTTTCATAGTTTTGACGCAGTTATACTTCTTTAGGTCATACCTCAACCCACAGGCATATATTAGCCACGTAAATCCTCCAACCCAGCTTTTGGAAGCATCCATTCTATCTGACACACAATCCATTATCGTTAGGTTTACTGATTATATTTGGCCGAACCTGAACTCCTACATCCTCCCAATTGTACTGATCTCAGCTCTCTTATCAATTGCGTGGATTAACACGAAGGGTATTATACCTTACTTTTTCGTTTTTTCCAGTATCCTAACAAGACTTCTACTGTTGCCAGGAACTAATATGATGATATCGGAAGACCGCTTCTATATCTCTATCACTATTGCTTTTATCATGATGTCCGCCAATTTTTTTAGCAGAATATTAATCCACCCAGTCTTTTCAAGGCAAGTGAAGATTAGGTTTAAGATAGGAGAAAAACTGCCTACGAATATCAATATTAGTGCATCAATAATAACTGCAATTTTGCTTATGATACTTCTCATCAGCTCCTACAAACCCTATGCTAATTACGTGAGTACTTTCGAGACACTCTCTGTTGAAGAAAATGGATGGCAACCAGTAATCGATTGGATAAAGAACAATTCAACCAAAAGCGACGTTTTTCTAACAACGGGGTCATCAAGGCTATGGGCATGGTTCACCAACAGAGAATTTGTCGGAATCTCTGTAATCAAAAATGGCACTCTTTTGAAAAACAGTGAAATAGGGGCGAAAGAACTTTTGGACTTGGTTCACTCGTACAATGTGACGTATATCATTTTTGACTCAACTGTACAAGCCTACGGGGCATTCTTGAATGGACTAAGCAACTTCTACAAGCATTATGGACGTGAAACTTTTTGGCTGCTTGATTATTGTGACCAAGCTATTGCATTGCAAACAGTGATGTCATCATCATCTAAAGCAAATTCTGGAGTTATTGTCTTGTACAAGGTTATCGGAGAACGTGACCAAACGCTTTTTGAAGATAATGAATTTCGCAACTGGAAAAACGCGAGCGGCTCTTTAAACATTGAGAATGAAAACCTTACCGTAATCACGTCAAACGAAGAGACATGGGGCAATTATGCATACTTAATTTTTGAGATCCCTCTGATGATTCCTGAAAACGCCTTTGTTAAAGTGTCCATACTCAATATTTCTTCTCCCTTGGTAATGGGAGGAATCCACATGAAATTCTCAGACGGTGTCGAAGTGACTCGATTGTACACTTCATCAGGCACCTACGTTGCAAGTCTTTCGGACTATGGTGGCAAATCAGTTTCCTACATATATCTGTATGCGCTACTCGAAAATACTGTTGGGAAACACATGGTCAGCTATGGGCCTCTCGAAATTTTTACTATTAAATGAAAGCTGATGCCTTGGATTGTGCGTATGCTTGCATACCAACATTAGAATAAGCTGCAGTGATTAAGCTTGAAAGACCTAAAAGATTTTTATAATGAACTCTATTCTAATCTAGATGCTGGGTCTCTTTTTACATCTTCAAGAGACTGGGTCAAGATCGCACATCTCGAAAGGCTTGACGCTATTTCAGCAGAAATAAAAAGTCTATTCGGGTTCTCCAGAACTTTCTCGCTCATTGACATTGGAGGTGCCAAAGGCACCTTCTTTCACAAACTAAAGAGTGCTGGTTTTAGTTTCAGGTATGTGAACACGGATATCTCCATCGTTAATCTCAAGAAAGCAAAGAGTGCTTTTATCCCAAACTTAGTCTGCTGCGATGCTGGCAATCTTCCCTTTCGTGATGCCGTCTTTGATGTGGTCCTATGTAGCGAATTGTTGGAGCATGTAATAAACCCAAAGCAAGTCTTTGCCGAAGCAGCGAAAGTCACTAAGGGATATGCTATTTTTACAACTCCTACGACCGGGGTCTCATTTTTGGACAAAGTATTATTTGATAAACGAGCGAAATCGTACAATAACAGAATCAGATCTGAAATGAAACGTAACGGGGTCAAACAGACGGCGGAATTCTTGCAAAATACTACAGGAGCGGCTCACATCAACAGTTTTACCATACGTATTCTAATGGAAATGTACTTAGAATACTTCAGCCACGTTGCAATCAAAGGGATATTTTTTGCCTTTCCACTAATCACGAGGATATCGCGACTAACACGCTTTATGGATGTACATCGGAAAATCCAAGGGCTTATACTTAGGCACATCCCGATTTTCTTCTGTGGTTTTTTAGGTAATCAATTTTCACTACTTGCGCTTAAAAGTAAGTTCCATTCATAGAAACGTGATTAAACTAACTGTTTGCGGGCGCGATGGACAAGGAACAAGGCTCAGACCTTGACCCATACTGATCCGAAACAGCTAATCTCAGTGGCCAACAAGTACATTTCACTGCAAGCCTTAGAAGATCTCGTCGAAGCGCGCCCTGATACTCGGGTGAACGATCAACACTCTGGTGAACTCATTGCGAGCACACTACGCGCGCATAGAGATTCTGAGTTGATTTCATCAAGCAATGATGTGAAATGAAGGATGTAATCCTCAGCAAGATAAGGAGGAGGACCGCTAGAGTTGTTGTTTTAGGACTCGGCTATGTAGGTCTCCATCAGGCAGCAATGTTAGCTAAAGTAGGCTTTAAAGTCGTTGGCATTGATCAAAAATCAAAAATTGTTGAAGCTATTTCTAAAGGATGCATTAGCATAAATCAGCCTGAGCTAAACGATCTAGTCAAGCAAGTTACCGAGAAGAAGCTTCTAAAAGCCACGTTGAACGGTAGTGCCGCTGCAAGACAGGCAGACATAATCATCATATGCGTTCCAACCCCAATAAAAGAAGATAAGATGCCAAACCTCTCATGCATCGAAGACTCTTGCAAAACTATTGCTCACAACTTAAGCAAAGGTAAACTCATAATCGTCGAAAGCACATTGCCGCCAAAAACAACCAAAACCTTCATCGCTGCTATACTAGAAAAGGACAGCGGACTAAAATGCGGACTAGACTTTTGGCTCGCCTGCTGCCCAGAGCGCATAACTCCAGGAAAAATGCTTAAAGAATTTGCCTACAACGACAGAATCATTGGAGGCTACAACGCTGAAAGTGCCGAAGTGGCAGCTGAATTCTTTAAAACCTTTGCCAAAGGCAACATCTTAATAACAGATGCCAACACGGCAGAAGTTGCAAAACTCGCTGAAAACACATTTAGAGATGTCAATATAGCCTTTGCCAACCAACTCGCCCTAATATGCGAACAAACGGGAGTAGACGTGTTGGAGGCAATCAGGCTAGCCAACACCCATCCAAGAGTAAACATACATATGCCGGGATCAGGTGTCGGAGGACCATGCATACCAAAGGATCCCTACCTCCTACCCCACTTATCTAAGCCCATGGACTATAGCATCATCGAGGCGGCCAGACAAATCAACGATTACATGCCAAAGCACATCGTAAAACTAATTTTACAAGCATTAAAGAACAAAGGGAAAGACGTTAAAAATAGCAAAATAGCTATCTTAGGCACCGCCTATAAAGGTGACGTTGACGACTCCAGACTCAGCCCTTCCGAACCAATCATCCACAGTCTCATAAGGTTAAGCGCCGAAACAACCGTCTACGACCCACATTGCAACGAAAGCTTCAAAGCCAAAAAAGCAAACTCACTACGCGAAGCCATTAAAGGCGCAGACTGCTTGGTCATAATAACCGATCACACTCAATTCAAAAAACTAGACATTCGAGAAATTAAGACACTAATGAACAGCAGGCCTGCCATCATCGATGGACGAAGAATACTAAATCCATATGAAGCCAAGAAGCTAGGTTTCCTATACTATGGTCTTGGATTAGGGAGATTAGAGAAATTGGTTTATTTGCATGAAAAATAGAGCTATAGTTAGAGTGGGAATTTGGAAATTTCTTTGGACTTCGACGGTTATCTTGTAGTCTTCGGCATTGTCAAATTTTAACACAATGTACCAATTCTCGTTGGACGACAAAGCGCTGACCGATACTGAAAGGCGTTTTATGTTTAACATACCGGGTGTGTCTCCAGTCTCAGAGTAGACATTTTTCTGGTAGACACCAGACACGTTGCTTTCTGTGTATGTATTCGATAGCGATTCTATTGTAACATTTATTGTTCCGATTCCTTGCCACGAAAGCGTGACTATAACTTGGGTTGTGCCCTTTGGTACTTTAGCTAGAAGCCTTGAGGCGGATTTTTGAAAGCTGTCTTGGATTTCATTTGTGGAAAGGGCTCGATTGTAGATGCGAGCGCGCGCTATGTCGATTAAGAATACTTTCAGGATGATGACTTTGTGAGTAAAGCTGTGAGAATGGCTAGGGTTTCAGCTAAGGGTGGATTCCACCTTTTCTGGGGCCTAGCAGTTTCAACAGTCATATCTGCCCTAGGTGTAATAGCTGTTGCGAGGCTGCTGTCTCCATCCGAATATGGCGTATATACAATTGCCTTGACAGCCCCAAACCTCATCATGATATTCAGAGACTGGGGCGTAAACACAGCCATGATAAGATATACTGTTCAGTACAATTCAGAAAACAAACTGGCAAACGTAAAGAGCATCCTAGTTGCTGGGGCACTCTTCGAAATTGTTCTAGGCCTCTCGCTTTCTACACTTTCACTCCTGATGTCAGGTTTGTTGGCGACAAGCATCTTTCAACGCCCCGACATAAAACCATTAATCCAAATAGCCTCCTTCACCATCTTAGGAGGAGCGCTTGTAACAGCCGCTCAATCCACCTTGATAGGCATCGAAAAAATGGGACTCAACAGCTTCACAATGATCCTTCAGTCCTGCCTCAAAGCCTTCTTAATGCCCCTCCTGATAATCCTAGGATTAGGCACCTTCGGAGCAACCCTTGGGACTACAATAGCCATAATGATCGCTGGTCTCATCAGCCTCTTGATCTTGTTATCATTGTATAAGAAGTTACAGAAATCTAACGGCGACAGACTCAAAATCGTGGAAAACATAAAAACCATGTTCAACTACGGACTGCCCTTATCAATTTCAGCTATAATAAGCGGCTTTCTCACCCAATTCTACAACTTCTTAATAGCTATCTACGCCACAGATTTAATGATTGGCAACTACTCAGTAGCCACGAACTTCGCCGTTCTAATCACTTTCTTCGCCACGCCAATAAGCACAATGCTGCTCCCAGCCTTCTCCAAACTTGACTCACAAAAAGAAAAGGAAACACTGAGAAACGTTTTCCAGTTTTCAGTAAAATACGCAGCTCTCCTTGTCGTACCAGTAACAACCGCCATCATAGCCCTGTCTCAACCAACAATTTTCACGCTGTTCGGCGAAAAATACAGTTACGCACCATTATTTCTTGCATTAATCGCTATCAGCTACATTTACTCAGCCTTTGGAAGCCTAAGCCTCGGAAACCTCATAAACAGCCAAGGAAAAACCAAAGTCAACCTAAACCTAACCTTGATCTCCTCAGCCATAGGATTACCACTGAGTCTGCTATTGATCCCACGATTTGGAATCATAGGACTAATCATCATAACCCTCACCGCTGGAATTCCAAGCCTAATCCTAAGCTTACACTGGGTAAAAACGCATTTCGGCGCCACCGTAGACTGGATTTCATCAGCTAAAATACTCTTGGCATCGGCAACAGCCGCGGCCATTACCCACACAAGCCTATCTCAACTAAGCTTTAGCAGCTGGATAAAACTGATAGTTGGAGGGACCATATTCCTATTCACTTTCCTCACAATCACCCTATCAACAAGAACGCTAGATAGATCTGATCTAAACAACCTAAGAGAAATGTTAAGTGAACTGGGCCCCTTAAGCCATTTATCAAACTTCCTACTAGACATCATCGAAAAACTAATAACCATCTTTCGGTTCTAGCAAAGAAAACATATTATTGCGCGCTAGGTGATTAAAAAGTAAATAACTGAAGATCTCTATGGCTCAGGTATGATCTTTACTCCACTCTCCCAACTCCATTTCGACCCCTGCCATGGTTTGCTGGACATAGGCGTCGATCTTACCTAAAGACTGCGTGCGCGTTGCATCTGATTCCTCTATTCGTCTCAGTCAATTTGTCCTCAAGCGTAAAAAGGCTCTTCTGCTTTTTCAATCCATTCACGAGACAAGTTTGACAAAAACGGATCTTGTTTTATTCCAAGCGCGTTGAGACCGTGCTTCAAACTCTCTACGTCTTCAGCAGAATAGCCGCTCTTGAAAAATGAGCGCACGGTGTCAAATCGTCAGAAAAAGGACAAGTATACACATGCTTACTGCACTTAGCCCTGTTCCTGTACACTGCACAATTTTCGCAGACACATCTGACGAATCTGACGGGCTTGACTAGCCTGACGGATTTGACGATGAAACACGCAATGAAAAGCTTTAAAAATTGTTCGAGTTAAAAACTTTCTGTAGGGGTCAAAGACACCCAAAAAACAAACACACATGAAATTTTTAGGTGTTTTTGACTCTCGGCCGTAAGTAGCTTAAATTTGGAGTAGACAATCTATGCGTAGACTCAGTTCAGATCTGGATCGAAGAATAATTGAGCTCTGGTTTAAGGGTTTTCCCCGCGACTCGATGGCTAGAACGCTTAGCGTCGCTGCCGGCACTGTTTCAAACATCATCGCAACTTTACCTCCTTGTCTACAAGAACTGAGAGATCTAAGTGTTCGACTGCGAAAAATCGACGCTTTGCCAACAGAAGCCTTGAAGGGCGCAGATTTACTCGCCAAACTCGATCAACTTGGAGTTGAACCCACTCAACTGTCAAGTCTCATTGAAGCCCTTGAAAAACAATCTGAAGCGGCGGGTTATGAACCAGCGCAGACAGTTCAAGCAACATTAGCATTGCACAACCTAGAAAAAGAATCAGGCAAATCGTATGTCGGCGCACTCATAGAATTTAGAGACAAAACAAAACAAACCCAAGAACTAACTGAGAAAATACGGGAGCTTCTGCGAAGAACTAGCGCGTTGGAAGAAGAGCGCGAACAAGCGCTGCAAAAAGCTAAGACCACAGACAAAGAAATAGAGAATCTGAAAACGATTGAAAAAGGACTCCGCAAACATGGCCTAAGTCTAAGTGAAGCTCAAAGCCTCCTTAGTTATTTAGGGAGAGTCAAGGAAATGGGGGGCAGTCCGGAGCTGTTCCTCGAATTCAGCAAAAACTACGCTTCCCTTCAAGCAGCATTAAAGCGTATTCAATATCATGTAGAACAGGAAAACCATAGCCTCCATACACGAAAAGAAGCAAAGACGCTTCTTGAAGCCCAAATCACGCAGCTTGAAAATGATCTAGTTGAGCTTGAAATGAAAAAAGCGGAAGCGTTGGAAAGTGTTCAAAACCTCAAAAAGGAAGAGTTCGAAATAAGCGGAAAAATCGTTGAAAACCGCATTCAGCTTGCCGAGATTCTCCAAGTAAGTAACAATTCAAAAGAAATTATAAAGGCCATAAGCGATAATGAACTAAAACTGGCACAACTAAAAGCCCTCAATTTGAAATGTGAAAAGGACAAATTAAAAATCGAAGCCGACTTAAGAAACATCCAAAACCAGTTAGCCGAGTCAAATCATGAAAAAGAAAACTTGGACCTCGAAATAAACGAGCGCTTGAAAATCAAAAATTTTGTGGCCGAAGTTCAAGAAGAAATAGACCGGTTAAAACAGGAAAAAATCAGCTTGGAAGAAAATGTTGCTCAAAGACGAGAAGAGGTCGCGTTGTTAGAAACCTTAAAAAATTTCTACGTGCGCCAAACCCAATACGATTTCTGGCGCTTTTACTACTGGGTAGAAATGTTGAAATACATCAGAGAACTCAAACCTGAAACTCCTCAAATCATCATCGCACAAACAGAGAACGACATCAGACAGCAAGCATTGCAGGTTTTTAAAGACTACTTAGTTCCCAAATCTGAATTCGAGGCGCTAGAGATCGAAAAGAACAAGATAGCAACAGAAAATAACCAACTCAAATCGGAAGCCCAAGAATTGAAAAACAGCGTCAAAACACGCGATGCAGAATTGACTACCCTAACAAATGAAAACCAACTCTTGGCGAAAATCAAACTTACAGTTGAGAGCGGCCAAACAACACTAAAAAGCCTCAGAGACTGGATGATCCTCCAATACAATGAAGAAATAGGCAGAAGAGCCGATGAAAAGTACAATGCGACAGCCGCTGCCGCATATGGAACGATACAATGGATAAGCGAAAAAGTCGCGCGCGCAAACAGGTAGGGTCAGACAAGTTTCTGACAGGGCCACATCGCACACGATAAGGCATGAGTTCCAGACATGAGCATCAGAGAAAACTTAAAACCTCAATGAAGACAACCGTATAAACGTGGTTCCCCCTCATGAAGGGCATAATACTCCACGGTGGCTACGGAACCAGACTCAGACCCCTCACACACACGGGTCCAAAACAGTTGATCCCCGTAGCCAACAAACCCATCTCACAACACGCCCTAGAAGACCTAATCGAAGCCAAAATAAACCACATAACCATCGTACTAGGCAACATACACCCAGAAAAAGTGAAAGAACACTACGGCAACGGAAGCAAATTCGGCGCCAAAATCACCTACATCCAACAAGATGAACCAAAAGGCATAGCCCACGCCATCGGACTATGCCAACAACACATAAAAAACGAACCCTTCATCGTCTACCTAGGCGACAACCTCATAAAAGGCGGCATAAAAAACTTCACCAAAACCTTCAAAACCTCCAATTACGACGCCATGATACTCCTGTGCAAGGTTGAGAACCCCCAACGCTTCGGAGTCGCAAAATTCGACAAAAAAAGAAAACTCACAGGCTTGATAGAAAAACCAAAACAACCACCGAGCAACTACGCCCTAACAGGCATATACTTCTTCAAACCCACAATCTTCCAAATGATAAAAAAACTCAAACCATCATGGAGAGGCGAACTAGAAATAACCGAAGCCATCCAACTCCTCCTAGAAAAAGACTACAACATAGGCTACCAAATCGTCGAAGGATGGTGGAAAGACACAGGAGCCCCAGAAGACATCCTCGAAGCCAACAGACTAATCCTAGACGAAATAAAACCAAAAATAAAAGGAAAAATCAACGACAAAAACTCCATACAAGGAAGAGTAACAATCGAAGAAAACACAACCATCAAAAAAGGAGCACTAATACGAGGACCAACAATAATAGGAAAAAACACAACCATAGAACCCAACGTATACATAGGACCATACACAAGCATAGGCAACAACACCACAATCAAAAAAGGAGAAATAGAAAACAGCATAATCATGGACAACTGCCACATAGACACAGAAGACCGAATAACAGACAGCCTCATAGGACCAAACTCAACCATAACAACCAACAAAAACAACAAACCAAAAGCAAGAAGATTCCTAATAGGAGAACAATCACAAATAATCCTATAAAACACCAAAACGCAAAAACAAACGACAACACACGTGATAAACGTGATAAAATTGACAAACACCAACACAAGTTGAAGAAAAATGAAAACCAAAAAACTTCAAGAACTAGTCAATGAATACATCAAAAGCCAAGGAGAAATCACACTCGCACTAATATATGGCAGCTACACCCTAGGCGAACTCAAACGAACCAGCGACATAGACCTTCTACTCGTAACCAAAGACAGTGAAGAGATGCAAACGTGCCACGAACTCATTAACAGAAGAATCATCGAAATAACCACGATCGGAACCAAACTCTTTGACGAAATGATCAGAGAGGGAAACCCATTCATTGTCGAAGCCCTCCAACACGGCATACCAATCTACGGAAAAGAAACAATTGAAACCGTTAAGAAACTACTCAGCGACAAAACGCTAGAGGACTGGTCTGAAAAATACTACACAAAAGGCATGGAGAGACTAAAAGAAGCCGAAAAAGACAACAACGAAACAACAGCAGCCGTAACACTACTCCTAAACGCATATTTTCTCTCAAAAAAAGACGCTAGACTGTCTTACTCACTAGAAAAACTAGTGAAAAGAATAAAAAAACAAAACCTAAGAAACCTCCTAAACGACTTCGTTAAAGCCAAAGACACACAAAGCCTCCAATACGCCAAAAAAATAGCCAAAGCCTTGAGGCAAAGCAACACTTGAGCGAATTCAAAAAAAGCGCAGAGCGAATTCAA
>Ga0315310_10000125_pt1 | contig 52182 bp, 40 predicted proteins | sample TDP5_MG_FD_203630 | JGI IMG/M metagenome (GOLD analysis project Ga0315310, IMG submission 203630) | Freshwater sediment microbial communities from Lake Towuti, South Sulawesi, Indonesia - TDP5 | ecosystem: Environmental > Aquatic > Freshwater > Lake > Sediment | place: Indonesia: South Sulawesi...
TGGTGAACGTTGTGCCAAAAGGTGTAACCTCTCGTCTATAACAAACCGCAAGCCTGTGCTTGCCTGGCAATGAAGCATCCACTATTGGGAAAGCCGAGCTAACATGTTTGCCCGACATATGGACCAGTTTCACAATTAAGTTGTCAAGTTCCTCGTCGTCTTTGAAGGCCATATTAGTCTCCAAGTTCTCGTACTTTCTGTGCCAAATGTAGACTGGTTTGATCACACCGTCGCAAGAGATATCCTCGATGTTTGGGTCCCGCATGAGAGCATCTATATGGCTGAAACCAACCAGATCACGCTGTGCATGATAGAGGATCTTTGACCAAGATACATCAGGTAACCATCCTAGACTAATTCGATATTTGTCAACGATCTTCTTCGCTTCACTGTCAAAAAACTCTCGCGGATTCTTGATTTCCTCTCTAGGTGACTTGATCTCCGCCAAAAGGACTTCCAAGATCTTGTTGTAGATTTCACGCTCAAAAGTGTCTAACTGCAGCTCATCAAGAATGTATTTGTATTCACCCGTTGCTGGGTTCTGCACGATCACGGCATGGGCGAAGGGCTCGTAAAGGCTGGTTCTTTCCACAACGTTATATCCACGCGGAATGGAAAGTGGCGGCGCAGGCGGAATGGTTTCAACCTTGCCCCTCTTACCCATCTTTACTTTGAACTTAGGGAGTTTCATGTGTACCGCTGTACTCCTTCTAAACAATGTAGATAGCACAGGTCTCTCTTAAATCTTGCGTCTTACTACAACATACTATGGGAACACATCAAATGCTGGCCTTGAATCTCCGATCACAGATCATATCCCGTATGTATGAACAAGTCGCTCACAAAAGCCTATTCGCTCCAAGAATCGGTGAGAGACAGTTTGATTTCCAACTCTGAGAAAATTCTTCAAATCATCAATGGAGTCCACATCGGTGGCAACTCTAAAAGAACTGTAGGATTTGGCTGATATTCCGATTGCCATTGCTCGGTTAAGATGTTCCATGAAACTATTTGGGCCAAAACAGGCAGGTATCAAGTTCGGTGGTTTCTGCAACACTGCATTCGTTCCTCCACTCGAAGATGAGGAAATGACAACTGATGGTTCTTCAATGCCAAGCTCAATCATCTGGTTTATGTCGTCTGGAATTATGAGAGGCAAATCCGCAGCAAGAACCAAAACCGATCCTGCCTTCTTCTGAACACACCATTCCGTAGCTTGCTCAATAGCTTCGTTCAGTCCAATCTGACGTTCCGCGAGATACACAGCGTCGAATCTTCTGGCTAGACCTTGAACGGTTGAATCAGAACTTATCACCACGATTTGAGAAACCACCGATGACTTCAATGCCTTCAAAACATCTTCAAGCATTGTCAACGTCAGAGTTTTGCGCTCTTGCGGGACAAGAACGGCCGAAAGTCTTGTCTTAGATTTGAGAGGTGCCTTTACCGGGACCACCGCATAAACAGACATAAGCCTACACTAACCAGTGGCTTAAAGTGGACAAAATGGTTTAGCCACTCGAAGGCCGATTTTTCAGTTTGATCGAATTCAAAACCGCATTCGCAAGTTGAACCTTGTCTCTTAGGCTTTTCATGATGGTGTTTGTCACAACAACATCGAGCCCCAAAGCTTGGATTCGTTTTTTCTGAGACTCGTCTGCTAAATCTATAACGAAAATGTCCAAGAAGTCCTTGTACAGAGCTGCGACTCCAAAAGCAGAGACCTCAAGCCCTAGACCCTGCATCAGTTTATCGGCTGGTCCTTTGACTGGAGCCCCGCCGACTATTGGGCTAATGGCCACCACTCTAGCTTTTGTTCTTATTAGTGCCTCCCTAAGCCCGCTCAAAGAAAGAATAGTACCTATGCTAACAATTGGGTTGCTGGGACAGATTATAATTGCATCAGAGCTTTGAATTGAATCAGCAACGCCGAAGCTTGGCAGTGCACTTGTGGCGCCCTCGTATTCAACGCCAACTACTCTATCTCTAGCACCTCTTTTGACCAAATACTCTTGGAAGTGCATTCTGCCGTGATCTGTGATGATGACAGTCTCAAACTTGTCTTCTGTCATCGGGAGTATTCTTATATTCAGCCCTAAAGCTTGCCGAATAATATTTGTAACATCGGAAAGCCCGAGGCCACTTTTCAAAAGGCATGTTCTTTTGATGTGAGTAGCTAGATCTTTATCGCCTAACCTAAACCAAGTCTCACATCCATATTTGTGAAGCATGTCAAGACAATGGAACGTATCTCCTCGGATGCCCCATCCTCTTTCCTCGTCCACCATTCCCGCCAAAGTGTACATTACGATGTCAATGTCCGGGGAGATGTGTAAACCCAAAAGCTGAATGTCATCACCTGTATTGACTATTACCGTCAGTTGCTCTTCTGGAACGACTGTTACCAGCCCCTGCAAAAACCTTGCTGCCCCAACGCCTCCCGCTAGTGCAGTTATCGTTTCTGCCCCTCCCGGATATTATGTAAGTTAAAGTTTCATGACTATTCTCATAAATAGCTCTGTCTGTGCAGCGCAATTTCTCGATGTTATTAAAGCTTGAACCAAGAAAACTGTCAGAAGATCTCTTTCTCGCCGAGTTTTCGTAGAGCCTTGCCCTTAAGCCTTACAGTTGGAATCATGGTTTTCTCAGGCTCGCTTTCTATAGTCTTTCTCTTGACGCTTTCGCCGCACACACCTTGAGGGAGAAGGCGCCTTTTGGCGCAAGTGGCAAAGCTACATGAGGCGATCTCACAGTTTTCTTCAGTCCATCTGCACCAGACTGTGTTGCCTCTGTACATTATGGCGTTTTTGCCGCATCGAAATAGATTGCATGTTGGAAAGCAATGTTTTTCTCCAGCCAAAACATACACAGCCTTCTTGAAAACAACCACTTTTCATTATGCTGTCGCTGAATCGCATTCCTTGAAATATGGCTACAGCGGGTGAGGATAATAAACTTTTCCCGATTACCTTCCACTTCGCCTTCGGATAATTCGCGTCAATCTACCCCGCATCAAGACCAAAGAGATTACAGCCAGCACTAAGATGAAAGAAAGCATGGTAAACACACCTGTCTCAATGGCGAAACCAAAAACAGCCACATACTCGTTCAATTTCAATGTGACCTTGTTTGAACCCGAAGCCAAAAACTGCGTCGTAGCGGCAACCGGCTTGCCAGCTACGTAAACCAAGATTCGAGAATCGCCTCCAATAATAGGAGTAAACGTGACCGAACCATCCGCCCTAGTGAATCCGCTCTCAACGAACACATATTGATTGTTATTTCGACGTTCAATTCTTACCTCAGCATTCGCTATTGGACCACTGAAATAGTCATAGACAGAAACAGTTACTTCAAGATTTGCAGTTTCAAGATTGAAATCGAGTTCTGTTGGATCCTCCACCAAGTTCACAGTTGTTTCGTTCAAGAAAACATCTTCCTCGGAAGCTCTAAGCCGATACCTTCCGAAAGGAAGCGTAAATGAAGCATCACCCGAGCTGTCGACTTCGAAGGATTGCAGAGGTGCTTCTGTGACAACTGCCGAGAATTCATATACCTTCACTAGAACACCCTCCGCAGATGCACCTTTAGAGTCAAGAACATGCAGGTTTAGTCTAATATTCGGCAGAGTCAATTGCAGGTTTATCCAAGGCTCCGCAGGCTCAAAGTCTACTATTATCGTTGTGTTTTGGAAGAGCATATCGTATCTTTTAGCATTGACCCGATAAGTTACGTTAGTCAAAAGATTGTGAAACTCGGTCATGCCAGTTGTGTTTGTCAACATGGATTCTGTTTGAGCTAATGATTCGTTGCTTCTAGTCCTGTAGTTGTATTCCAAATCAACTTCAATGAATTCAACCTTCTCTCCCGCTGCCGTCTCAGCTGTTGCTAGGAGATTGACCAGCCGAAGTTCTATGATGAACGTATTGTCGGCCATTATGCTCTGATTTGACAGGCTACCAACCTCAGCATTTCTGAAGAACACTTTGAAAGTGTAGTTGCCTTGGTCAAGATTGAAGAGAGCCCAACCAGAACTATTGGTTTGCCCAGCCACGTTCAAATACACGTTCGAGGTAGCGTTGTAAACCTCAACAACCGCATCTGCAACTGCTTGACCGACACGATTCAGGGTTCTAACCGAACAAATGGCACCTAACACAGTAAAGGTGTCTTGATCAGGAACAGTCTTGTTAGTTTGGCTCATTGTGCTAAATATTTGAACCTGATATTTTCCAGGTGTCGCGTCACTTGGAATAGGCCAAGAGTCTGTCAGTACCCCGCTATCGTTCGCGAGTAGAGTTTTGGGGTATCCTGCAAGTGATGCGTTGCCGACTTTCATGCTTACTGTAATGTTTTCGCCCAAAGAGTAACCGACTGCCCGAATGAGCACGGTTTCGGTTCTTCTGTATTCAAGCTCGTCGGTCAAGCCAACCGTGAAGCTAGCCGTTGCTAAGGTTTCGTTAACAGTAACCGTGTAGACACCAACGTACTTGGTGTTAGCGCCACCAGTGAAGCTGGCCCAATACTCAGTAGAATTGCTCCCGAAGCCTGTTCCATTGATTATGATGGAGAGCATCTTCGTGTAAGAAAAACCCGACGGATCGGTTACATTGACCGTCACTGTAGTGTTAGCTACTTCATTACTCGCTTCAACGGTTAACGTGGTGTTAAAGCCTTCTTGTAGTCGAGCGGGGTTAGCTGTTACATTATACACGGGGCTTCCCGCAGATATAGACGCCTGCTGTGTAGAAACTACGTTGGAAACATTTTGTCCATACGTTGTTCCGGTTTCAAAAGACGCTCCTATAAGGAGGGCTAACAGGAAAACGAAGAGACAAACGGTTCTAAGATTGCTTCGCCTTGTCACAGTTTGCTTCACGCTCGTCCAAGACTTTCTTGATGCTCTTTGAATGCATAGGAAGTTGTGAACACTTTCAGCAGTATATATTTTAAGCTTTGCCATTAACAATCCCTGAGAAGTCGAAGCCTAGCGCAGCAAGCGCTGCTACATGAACGCTTAGAAGAACTAACAGGGACAGGAAATGTACATGAAATTGATGCTTGTTGTAGGTGCGCGGCCTCAGATTATCAAGTCGGCTCCAATAACACGCGAAGCCCTAAAGCATAGGGAAATTGAGCTTCAACTGGTCCACACTGGTCAACACTACGATTTTGAGATGTCAAAAATTTTCTTCGAGGAAATGGATTTGCCCGAACCTATGGTCAATCTGGGCGTTGGGTCGGGCACACACGCATGGCAGACTGGCAACATGATGATAAAACTAGAGAAGACTATAATCAAAGGCAAACCTGACTTGGTCATGGTGCCAGGCGACACCAACTCAACCTTGGCAGGAGCCTTGGCCGCGATAAAGCGCAACACGCCTGTAGCCCACGTTGAAGCCGGAGCCAGAAGCTACGACATGCAGATGCCTGAAGAAATCAACCGTCGCCTAACCGACCATTGTTCGTCACTCCTTTTCACGCCCAGCAACAAGTGCGTCAGGAATCTGCAAGGAGAGGGCATTTCGAAAAAATACATAAGATTATCAGGCGACACCATGTATGACGCTATGCTTCAGCATCTTCCGACCGCAGCTAAGAGTGGAGTTTTGAGAAAACTTGGTGTTGACAAAGACCTTTATGGTATATTGACGTTGCACAGGCCTGAGAATGTGGACACGGCAGAAACGTTGAGGGGCATAATGAAGGCTATGATGATGCTGACTGATTTGACGGTCTTTTTTCCAGTTCATCCGAGAACGAGAGAACGGTTGGCGAAGTTTCAGCTTTTGAACCAGCTTGAAGCTACTTCTCACGTGAAATGCGTGGATCCTGTAGGCTACCATGACATGTTATGGTTGGTTAAACATGCGAAGCTTGTGTTCACGGATTCTGGTGGTTTGCAAAAGGAGGCTTTTTGGCTTGGCACGCCTTGCGTAACGCTTCGAAGCAGAACAGAATGGACTGAGACAACAAGGCAGGGCGCCAACGTCCTGGTGGGTAGCAATTCTAGGAAAATTGTTGCGGTGACGAGAAATATCATGGCCCAAAGAGATATCAAGAGTCGACTTCGAAAGTTGAAAAATCCGTTTGGAGACGGTCAAGCCTCCAAAAAGATCATTGCTGAGACACTCAGATGGAGGTGAGCCTAATCGACAGTAGATGTATGATTGTTGTGGGGACGAGACCTGAAATAATTAAGATGGCGCCTATAATCCGCGAGTTTGAGAGACAGGCTTTTCCATATATCCTTGTTCACTGCGGGCAGCACTATGATTACAACATGTCGCAGCAGTTTATTGAAGAGCTTGAATTGCCCAAGCCCGATTATGGTTTTGAGGTTAGGGCTTACTCGCCTGGAGTGCAGACTGGGAGAATAATAATGCGGATTGAGCGTGTTGTCAGAGCAGAAAAGCCGCGCATAGTGCTGGTGGAAGGAGACACAAACGGAGTCTTAGCCTCGGCTCTGGCGGCTGTAAAGCTTAACGTTCCCGTGGCCCATGTGGAAGCTGGGCTTCGAAGCTTTGACCTGCGCATGCCAGAAGAACACAATCGTCGCTTGGTAGATCACCTATCAAAATACTTGTTTGCACCAACAGAGACTGCCAGAAGGAATCTGGAGAGGGAGAGCGTTTGGGGTCAGATCTATGTGACTGGAAACACAGTCATCGACGCGGTTGCGCAGCACATGCCCCTAGCACTGGAAAGATCTACCGTCATGAGCAGAATAAGGTTCAAGCATTTCGCTCTTGTCACTGCTCACCGGGCTGAGAATGTAGACGACTTTAGTGTGCTTAGCAACTTCGTGGAAGCTTTCTCCGAAGCCCCGCTTCCTGTGGTTTATCCAATTCATCCAAGAAGCAGAAAGCGGTTGCGTCAACGGAAGATGCTAAGCAGGTTTGCAGAGGCGGAGAATGTTCAGTTACTGCCTCCTTTGGGTTACTTTGATTTTCTTGTGCTCATGAAAAACTGTGATATGATAATCACTGACTCCGGAGGGATTCAGGAAGAAGCCACAGCACCGAGCATTAGGAAACCGGTTTTGGTGATTAGATTGTCTACAGAAAGACCGGAAGCGGTTGAGGTTGGATTCGCAAATGTGGTTGGGGTGGAAAAGGAGAGGATGTTGAAGGCTATGGAGCATACGGTCAACGAGAAGGCTAAACTTCCAAGAACGTCGCCTTATGGGGACGGGACAGCTGCCAAGAAGATAGTCGGTGTTTTGCGCGAGGTGCTTCAGTGATTGTGAAAGCCGTATGGGTTTCTTGCGGCAATCTTTGTAAATGTCTGGGTTTTCTGTTTTGTGTGTATGGTCTTTCAGTTTCTTGTTTCTGAAAATTTGGGAACTTTTAAGTATTTTTTGTTGCTTTTTGTTGTTTTGGTTGTTGGTGGTTGTTTGGAGGAGTTTGTTGCGCGGGTTCGTGCGGGTGGTAAGGTTACGGTTCCGAGTCGGTTGAGGGAGTCGTTCGGCGTTAAGGATTGTTGTTATGTTCGTCTGGTTTTGGTTGAGGTTTTAGAGAAGGGTGAGGATGATGGTTGGGTTAGGAGGCGGGTTGGCTGATGAGTGCTTTGAAGCATGGGTTTTTTTAGGCGGGGGTTTATGCTCTGTGATTGTTGTGTTTTGGGTGGGAAATGTGGGTTTTTTGTTCCTGGTGGAGAGTGCGCTGTGGAGAAGAGGGCTTATGATGGGTTGGTGTCTAAGCTAATTGGTCAGTATGGTTTGGGATGGTTTGGCTGATCTGACTCTGGTTGAGCGGGTGGCTATGTATTTGGTTCGGATTGCGAGGGCTAAGGTTTATGAGGCTAATGTTGGGGTTTCGGATTTTTCTGTTGTGTGGGGACGTTATATTGCTGGTTTGGACGACGCTTCGGTTTTTCTTGAGGGACCTTGCGATAACGAGAGTTGAGCGTAAGAAGCTGGAGAAAGATGATGTGCTTGTTGATGTTGATCGTTTGTTGAGTGGTTTGAAGCAGAGGTCGAGGGCACAGCCGATGGTTCAGAGGCGGATGGCTCTGAAGCGTTCCCCCACGGTTTTGTTACTTGGTGATTGGGAGATGGACAGACATCGGCTCAGATCCATTGTTCATGGTGACAGAGGTGGTAGACATGTCAGAAGGAAAGAAGATTCCGAAGACTGCTCTTAAGTCGTTGATGCAGTATTGCCATGAACAGAGTAGGGAGATGGGAACGTCAGCGGCAGAGATATTCAGGGACTATTTGGAGTTGATGAGGACGTATGTGGATTATTTTTTCAAGGAGACTTGGCCTGAGAAACTTGAGGTGCAGTATGAGTTGGGTGAGGAGGATTATGAATTCATTGAGAAGGGAAAAATCACGCGGACAAGGTTGATCGCTTTTCGGTTGCGTGTTTGAGGAAGAACATTAGCATGGAGGGCCTTGATCTGCAGGGTTTTGTTGGATATCTTGATTTCCATGGGCGTGTGGCGTGTTTGGGCTGCGTGGTTCCTGAAGCCACGTGGTTGAGGAAGCAAAATGTGAAGATAGAGCAGGCGAGGAAAGAGTTTGAAGAAGCGGTGAAGGCTGAAGATGCTTCCTCCATTGGCACGGAGATGCATGCTTATTATGGTAGACTGAAATGATCCGCAGTTATAAGATGCTTCAGGTTAGTTTGAGGTTTTTCGAAGAGCATGGGAGAGCTAAAGGAGAAAGTTGCACGGTCAAGAATTGGTCCAAGTCTCCATACGGGGAGGAGTCTGGACTTCTTCTCCATGATGGTCGATTGGCTAGTGCAATATGGCGACTGGTTGAATGGTATAATGACCACTGGAACCGTTCCCTAATCTCTACGCCGTCTGGTGAAAGCGCGAAATGGTACCATTATGACGAGCCTGGCATCATAGCTGGTCGCATCTATGATGATATTATTAAGGCCATTGAGGATGGAAGAATGAAAAAGATAGCAGAAGAGCACAGGAGATATGAGAAAGAATACGAAGGGTAGTCTGAGGAAAACCTCCAGCGCACGCTATTGGAAGAGGGCTTCACGCGTGCGCTCTATCAATGACCTTCTCTATTCGTGTTTCTTCACGTCTTGAAAATTGTCGTCAGTTTTTCTATAAGGTTTAGCAATAAGTTAAAGAGATAAGAGAAGGGCCCAAGCTCGTTAAGCATGTGTCTCAGGTTTTTTATGTCATCTGCAGTCACTGCCCTTGTTAGTGGGAGAGTTACAAGGTATGTGACCAAGAAAATTGTCCCTCCGATGACCAAGCTTTTCCAGTCAAGAGTAGGTATCTGTGAGAGGATTAGTAGCGTTACAATTGCAGCGGTTGCAGAGGCTACAATGATTTTTGTTGATGACCCAAAATCCACTGTGACGTCATAGTGTTCCTTTACCCACCAAAGTCCTGCAACTAAGCTTGGAAATCCTGAGATTAAGATAGCGATTATCAAGCCAATGATTTGGAACATAGGAATGAGAAGGAACCCTAATGGAATTCCAGTTGCTAATGTTATAAGGGATAGTTTCATAGTGACGATGGTTTTTCCTTGGCCATTCAAAAAGTTTCCTAGACTTAGGTTTCCAAGTGCAGCGTATAAGTAGCTGATTGCATAAAGAGTTACAAAAAATGGTGCATAGGTATATTTTTCGCCAAAAAGTGTCAATGTGAGGGGCGTTGACAAAACCATGATGGCGGCTGTTGCAGGTATGGTTACAAGGCATGCGTATTTTATTGAAGATTGAAAAATTGTTCTGAGCGTTTTCATCTCCTTTTCCGGGTCTAGTTTGGAAAAGACAGGAAAGAGCACAGTTGTTATGGGTGTTGTGAAAAAATTAATCAGCACACTGAAGTTAATGGCTACTTGGTAGTTGCCAATCAGAAAGTCAGTGCAGTAGATGGCAATCATGAAATTATAAAACTGTGCTAGCAAACCGCCCAGAAGTGTTGATATGTATAGTGGTAATCCATATTTGAGCATGGTCTTGAAAGTCGACGCTAGGTTATTGCTGTAGTCACCTTCTTGGCGGAGGTTCTTGTGAAAGAGAAAGTAGATAGTCAAAATGCCTAACAGACTGGAGATGACGAATGCTGTTGTATAGCCGAGAACTGCTCCGAGGGTTCCATAGCCTAATAGGACGAGTATGGGCGCTAGGAAACTCTTGAAGCCGGATTGAATTATCATGGTAAGGCTGCTAAGCTCCATTTTTTCAAAACCGGTGAATGTAGATTGAGCAAAAGTGAAAAGTGCTCCCGCCAGTATTGTGATAGATGTGATTCCAATTAAGGGTTGAACCTCCGGTCTGTTGAACACATTCAAAGCTAGAAAGCTCGATAAGGAAAAACAAGCAACGGATAGAAGAATGCCTAGAACCGACTCACAAAGTAGTCCAGAAATTAGGACCCTTTTTGCAGCTGTTATGTTGTTATTAGATTTGTATTGGGCTAGATACCTGATTACAGAGAAATTTATCCCCCAGTCTCTAAACAAGCCGATCAATGTCGGGGGCATAAATGCAACAGTGAACAGACCGTATTGAGACGGAGTTAGTAGTCGCGCTAGAATTATTGTGCCAACCGCGGAGATGACACTGGAGAGCGACACACCTAAGAATAGGTGCAATCCACCTCTGGCTGAGATCTTCGCTTGTGTGATGATCTTGTCCATTGGGCATCGCTCGCTTTGCCCTTGCGCATATGGATTATAGAGGATTCTTATTTGAGTTCAATTTAATAAGTAAGAGCGTGTAGTTCTTCTCAGGCTTTCGGATATAGAAGAATCTGTGGGCTTTGAAACTGAATACAGGTTAATGCGAAGAGCTTGTGCAAGAGTCAGTAGCGCCATTTCCAGCCGTGTTTCTCGTATCCCCACATTTTTTCGTTGTCACTGTACCATTTAACGGTTTTTGGATTCCTTCCTTGAATGTGGTTTGGGGTTTCCACCCTAGGATGTTTCTTGCCTTTTTGCTGTCGGCGACAAGCATTTTCACATCGTCAGGTCCCAGTCGACTCTTGTCTAGTACAACGTCCTTTTTTTCCGTGCATGTTTCTTTTTTTATGAGCCGCAAAAGGTCTTCCATTTTCCACGGTTTGGATGTTCCGATGTTTATTATTTCGCCTTCGATGTTGGAGATTTCCAAGGCCGCTATCATGGCATCTGTCATATCATCTACATACGTGAAGTCTCGGCTGGCTCTGAGGTTTCCAACCTTGATCACGCTTTCTTTTAAGCATTGCCGGATCACTTCTGGTATGAAATAGGGGAGGCTTTTGCGTGGTCCAAACGCATTGAAGGGTCTTGTATGACGACCGGTAGGTTGTGTTCCCAATAGAAGGTTTGAGCCCACATGTCAGCGGCAGCTTTGGCAACGGCGTATGTGCTGTGTGGCTTGAGTGAGTGTTCTTCGTCCATGGGCGTATATTGAGCGGTGCCGTAGACTTCGCTGCTGCTGACGTGAACAAGTCTGTGCGTGTGATGGTTAACACAGGCTTTGAAAATGTTAAGGCTTCCTATGGCGTTTACCTCAGCTACCCGTAAAGGTTCTTCGTAGCTTAATGGCACGAATGCTTGGGCAGCTAAATGCATCACGTAAGGATGCGCACGAACCGCCGACGAAACTGATTTGAGATCGGTTACGTCGCTTTTTATGAGCTTTAATTTTTTGTTCCTAGGCAGATTATTACGTAATCCTATACTCAAATCATCAAAACTGTTACATCAAAACCTCCTTCAAGCAGTTTTCGCACGAGAGCACTGCCTATGAAGCCTGCTCCACCGGATACCAGAACCCTTTTTTCATTTTTTCATCCTTCAGCTTCACTTTGAGAGAAATGATTAGTGTCGTTTTATGTGATAAAAGGATGCTCTTCCAAACTATGACTGAAAATGCGGAGTTTTTCTTCGCCTTCGTAGTAGAAGACTTTGAATGTTTGGAGTCCGTTTTGTTGGGCTTGCTGAATTATTAGGTTGTATTGTTCTTCGCCAATTCGGGGTCTTTCTATGACGAAATAGGCAACGGAGGCATTGTTGTATTTCATGGCTTCAACCATGACGGAAGGAGAAGGATTCCTTTTCATGTTCAGGAAAAGTCTCGTACCCCGAGCATCCCAATGAGAGAAATAGAAAGCGCGTGGATTGTTCACGCCGTAGAAGATTTCTCCAGCGTATATGAACCATTGATCAGCGATTACTATATAGTTTTCAGAAGTGTGTTCATCAATGTATTTCGCTGCCTCTATTTCGTAAGAGGTTGTTTGCAGCGGACCATAATGGGGGTAGCCATAGTAAAGGGAGACGGAAACCCACCCTGAAAGAAGTATGACTAAGATGACAGATGCAGTGGCAGACGCCATTCCTTTGCTGAAAGATAGCGAAGTCTCAAAATGATTAGCCTTTCTACGAAACGCCTTTGACGATTTATTGCACAGAAAGCCAAGTATGCTGGAGATCGGCATTGTTAAGAATGGAAGAACCAAGAAATTTTCAAAGAGCCAAATTCTTTCTGCACCAAACGGTGGATTTACTAAAAAAAGCTTCATGATTCTATAGTCAATTAAGAGCAAGAGAAATGATATTAGGAGAAAAATGACGCTTTTCCTTGAAATATTCCCACACGGGTTTTTCGAGCTTTTCCATAAGAAGTAAATCATTCCAAAGAAGCCCACTACTTCGCCTAGACCAAAAGCAATAGCGGTTTCTACGTTAAAATTAACATATTCTCCCAGAATAAGCAGGGCAAGGTTTTCTAGAGGGGACGATGCATTCAGTTTATATAAGCTGAAGTAAGGACGCATACGAGTGAACAGCCTCACAAGTGGCAGGGTTGAAGGTAAAAGAGCAACGCAGAAAAAGAAAGATGAGCCCAACAAAGTACCTGCTCCAAAGCGGGACCGTCGTTTCTCTTTTTCATACCTCTTAAATGTGATGGCTAACACGAGAAACGCAAACGCTAATATTCCGGCGAAGAAATGGGCTACAAGGGAGAATAGACAAAAGGCTACTGCAAAAAATGGACTTTTGTCTTTTTCTGAGGAAAGATATTTTAACGCAAAATAGATTGCCCAAAAGGAAGCGATGTATCCTAAACTCATAGGCACAGTATTGGTCCCCCACGTAAGCGATAATGGGAAAACAAGGACTAGTACGCTTGCTAGAACTGAAACATCTTCTGTTTGCTTCAGTACTCTTGCAACCATAAATGCGGCCAGCGGAACAAAGATTCCCCAAGCTACCGGCATGAAAAGCACGTGAGACCACAGAATGTCTATAGCAAACATGCGTGCAAGAACCACCGTGAAAGCATTTAAATAGTCTTCCATGAAGAAATGGACAATCATAAAAGGGCTCTCCGATGATGATCCCAAGCCGCGAGGAATGATGTTATCGTATATAAGTCGAGCATTGCCTAAGACTGTCTGCTGTCCGCCAATGTCACCAGAGGCAGGAAAAATTATCACAAAAAGAGTAGCGACAAGGATTGTCTCGGCGAAAACGAAGGGTAATTTGTAGCTAGCGCTGTAAGGTGATAAGAGAACTAGAAATAGCATTAGAGTTGCAGCGAAAAATACAGGCATGAAAGCTGGATGAATAGAGCCCCACACCGTGTACACTTCGGGCCCTCTTGACAAAAAGAGCAGATAAAAAGAGAGGATGATCATAAACAAGTAAGCAAGTTGCAAGATGGGTAGATGCAACATTTTAGAGGCACGTTGTGGACTGATACTTGTTTGGGCAGGCAACGAACTGTCCGAAGAATTAGTGTTGGTGATTTTTCTACCTGCTTTATTCTCGAAAGAGTTTAGGAGTGAACACAAGGTCGTAGTAGAAAGTAGCACAATTGCGGTTCCTGAGATGTCAATGCGGTATGTTGCCATTGCTAACCAAGCAATTGTGCCTAATAGGAAAATCAAGACTAGATTTCCCAACATGCATCTCACAAAAAGGGTCTCATCCTTGAAGAATGCGTTTGCTAGAAAGGTTCCGTTTATAATCAGGTAGATAAGAGTAGCTGCTGCCCCAAATGCCGGTGAATTAAGGGAATTGAGGTTCAAGAAAATAAGTAGAACTGTTGCATATGAAACCGCTGTGAAGGCCAGTTTGCTATTTTGAGTTATTGAGCCTTCGATTGCGCTGAATTTAGATGCGCTTTCCATGTGTTGTCACTGATTCTCTTCGTTGTTTCATGTAAACGCCAAGGATTTCTGAGTTTTCAGTCTCTGAGAAACGGCTCTTTTAAACATTATTCTTTCGAATCGCATGCGGCATGCAAGATTTTTTCGATTTTATCTATTGTGGTCGTCCAATCAAGAATTGTGAACGCTCGTCTTCGAGCGTTTCGTCCCATTTTTTTTCGCAATGCACTATCATCGTACAGTGTGCGTATTTTCTTGGCTATTTCTCTCGGCGATTCCGGCGGAACTAGGAACCCGGTCGTATTGTTCTCCACCAATTCTGGCAATCCCGCAGTTATTGTTGAAACTATTGGAAGGCCGCATGCCTGAGCCTCTTGAACTACGAGTGGGAAACCTTCTATGTCACGTCCTATGGCTTTAAATGGGGCAACAAAAGCGTCTGCCGCATTGTAAATCTTAGGAAGTTTCTCAGCAGATACGAATCCTAGAAACTTAACTTTGCTTTCCAATGACAGTTTCTTTGTTAGTCTCATCAAGGAAAGCTGCTCAGGGCCTTTTCCAACTATCAATAGGCAGAGGTCTTCGATTTCTGGAAGGTATGTCAAAGCCTTTATTGCGTCATCGAAACCTTTTCTTTCGACGAGCCGGCCAAGGGACAACAGTACAAATCTGTTTTCTACCTCGAGGTCTCTTCTCAGTTCTTTGCGTTCTCTCTGCAAAGGTTTGAAGACTTTAGTGTCAATTCCTCCGAGGACTGCATGCACCTTCTGTGCTGAAACTCCCTGGTTCAACATCATCTCTTTCTGAAACTTGGCCCCACAGATAAGTTGATCACTAATTTGATAGATTAGTCGTCGAGACAATACGAAAACGGGGTGAAAGGTGTATATATCCGCGCCTATTCCATGACTGACGAAAGACAAAGCGAGGCTTTTCGCAAAGAAGCCGATTAAGCAGAATTCTGGTCTAAAAGAAATGGCATACACAATGACTCCTTTTGTCTCTTTCCGTGCCATTCTTAATTCTCTTGTGGCATCGCGGACGAAGCGTAGATTCAATGCGTAATTCCTATCCGCAGAATATTCTGAAAGAGATATCACATTGACATCGTTGTTTGCTGCGAGGCGCTTAGCGAGGTTGTAAGAATAGTTTGCCATTCCTCCCCGCATCCTTGGAGGAAACTCAGCAGCTAACAGTATGATGTTCATGGTTTAGTTCCGTTTCAATGCTCTTGTTTAACAAGTATATTTTGGGCCGCTTGGAAAAAATGCAGATATGAACATAAGTGCTTTTCGGTTCATGCGCGGACATGCCAATCATGATGAAACCAATTAAAAAAGGTCATTAACTGAGCTGAGAATCCACAGCGTCGGAAAGTCAAGTTCATCTCATCGCGCACTAAAATCACTTATGACTTCCTTATCGTTTATCACTCTATCGAAGGGTGTCCTAATGAAATATTTCTCCGCATATTCAAATTGCGGGACCACTTTTTCATCTAGAGCGATGCGCAGCCAGAGATATGCAAAGTTTATTCCTGCTTTCGCTAAGAAAGACACAGGAGCCTGCAGACGAGGATTGACCTCCATAACATAAGGTCGGTTATCCGAACAGCTAACTTTAAACTCGACGCCTGCAGGACCAATCCATGGCCCAAGCTTTTGCATAATGGTTGCACTTAAATCCCTCAGTGTGTCGTTGCGAACGGTTCTTCCTACCCATGATACGCCTCCGGTGGGAGGTCTTTCCCTAAGTTTTTGGTAGACTGCAGCGGCGCAGAGCTTATGATGTTTATCCCACAACGTCTGGACCGCTTGCACTGAGCCTGATCCCCCGGGAACCAGTTCTTGAATGATTACATCTCCATAATCTTGTCTTAAAAGCTTGAATGCGAATGCGGCTGCTTGTCTATCCTTGCAGTAGGTTACTCCTCGAGCTCCCCTACTGACTTTCGGACGGACAACTAAGGGAAAACCGATTTGCTCAATAGCGCTTTGAAACTCACGCTGTGTGGATGGAGAGAAGGTCTTGGGGATTTTCAGACCAAGTTTAGAGATGACCTTCAGCATTTTCCACCTGTCAGACGCCCTAAGGACAATTTTATGATCGGATATAGGCACCACGATTCCTTTACGAGAAAAAAGTTTTTTGTCCTTTGATAGAACTAAAACTTCCTCATCTGAACAAGGTAGAACGACGTTTACTTTTTCTTTTTCACATATTTTCAACAATGTAGCAGAGTAGTGCTTCTCTATTGCGAGCGGAACTGCATAGGGTTTGACGCCTTCCATATATAGACCTGGCGCGAAGCGCTCTGCGTCAACACTAACGATTTTCAAAGCCTCAGCCTCCTGAAGAGCGCGTACCGTATTCAGGCCTGCGGGCCCTCCAGTCGCTGTGACTAATACGTTTGGCATCCTACTCACCTACTTCCACTCCTCAAGAACGGCAAATAAGAGTTTTAGTCTGAAAACATTTATTATAATTCTGTGCTGATTAGAATAAGCATGTTCCAATGTTCAGAAGGAGAGAGAAACATGAGAATTTTGAGGCTCTCGCCGACCGAAATAAGTGAAGCAGCAAAAAAAGGTTCAATAACCCTAGGCGTAATGGGTTTGGGCTACATTGGTTTGCCAACAGCTTTACTGTTTGCTAAGGCAAATCTGCAAGTCATTGGAAGAGACATAGATGCTTCAAAGATTGAGAAGTTGCGCAAGGGAGAAGTTTATGCCCCTGGCGAAAGAGGCTTGAAGGAATTATTGTCTCAGGTACGAGCACGATTTACTCCTACCACAGAAATAGAAGAGTTGAAGGACGCTGATGTATTCATTCTTTCAGTTCCAACTCTACTGGATTCAAACAACAAGATAGACTTAAGCGATTTGAAGCAAGCATCCTATGACGTGGCTAAATGCCTGACAAAGAAAGCACTCGTGATTGTGGAAAGCACTGTTCCGCCAGGCACAACGAATGAAACTATTATAAAGATTCTTGAGAAGGAGTCAAGACTGAAAGCGGGCACAGATTTCGGTGTGGCAGTTTGTCCCGAACGGGCTAACCCAGGAGCTATCTTGTCGACTATGATGGAGAGGACGAGAATAATCGGCGCCCTAGACGAGCAGAGTCTTCAGACCGCGACCGCCCTCTATTCCCTTATCTCAAAACGTGCACCCTTAAAAGTGCCCAACATGCGAACAGCCGAGACCGTGAAGGTTGTTGAGAACAGTCTGCGAGATGTTGAGATAGCCTACGCGAATGCCATTGCGTTATATTGTGACAAAATAGGTGTGGATGTCAGCAAGGTCGTGGACGCTGTGAACACGCATCCCGGCCGCAGGATGCTAGAGCCAGGGGCTGGTGTGGGCGGAGCCTGCATATCTGTTAACCCGCATTTTATCATCCAAACTTCTAAGACATGGTATACCTCATTGCTGAGTGAGGCTAGAAAACTCAACGACTACATGTCGCATTATGTAGCGGAAAGAGTTTTAAAGTGGATGAAAGCCGAAAGGGTCGGCGCAAAAGCAACCGTGCTGATGCTGGGGTATTCATATAAGGCTAACGTCGGTGATATCAGGTTTTCTCCTTCCGCAACGATTTTCAACCAGTTACAGGAACGAAACATTAAGGTCCAAATATACGACCCAGTTGCCAAGGCTGTTGTCTCAGAATCGCAGAGGAGATTTTTCGTTGATGACCCTTACAAAGCAGCTGAAGATGCCGATTGCCTGTTAGTAACCGTTGGACACGATGCCTTCAAAAGTCTAGATTTCAAAAGCTTTGCGAAAGGAATGCGTACACCGCTGTTTTACGACTGCACTCTTTCTTTTGACCCGGAAAGGTTGCGTGAAACTGGATTCAAATATAAAGGCGTAGGTAGATCGTAAAGATACCCACAACGCGTACACGCGCCTTTAAAGAAGGCTTTACAATCACCCGAGGTTCAGAAGCAGCATATCCACGTCCTTAACTCATGTAAACTTATCTCTTTATTCTCTTTTATGCTTTTAGACCGCTTCTAAGACACTAACTACTATCGCTCCTTCCTCCAATGATACCGGAGGAGGAGCATTATAGCTAATCGCTTTTATGAAGTCTTCATGCGAAGTTCTTACAACTCCAAAGACCTAGTAAAGATGGCTCCACTCATCACATCAAACACACTCTTTGCGGCCACATCAAACAAGCGCTTGCCATGATGCAGAGGGGTAAGGAACATAGCATGCACCCATGAAAGGAATCATAAACCAAGTCGACATCAGATACACCCACGTTCCCTTTACTGGCAGGAGCAATAACCTAGTGCTTGCAGACTAGAAGGCTTCAAGAGAGGCTACTGCTTTATCTGCAAAACGTATCAAAAGACTGGCGTTAGCATTTCTTCTAACAGTAACGTTGCTCCTCTTTCTCAAATTTCTTTTCTCAAACAATGGTCTCTTCATATAGGGCGCAAGGACAACAATGGGTAATACTTTTTCAGAAACAGATTCCTGCGCGCGAAAAAGACTGCCTCTTAACAACTTTTAGGAGTTTCTTGTTGTGGTCGTAGATGTTGATTTCCATGGGCATTTGTCCAGCTTAGTGGGTGGCGCATCCGAAGCAGGGGTCGTATGTTCTGAAAGCCATCAACCTTGTTCGACAAGCCTTCGTTGATCACTCTCCCCTTAATAGCGCGCGGATTAGAAGTGCTATAGCTATCGTATTATGCACATTACTGTGTGCGCAAGCGTTTTCCCAATTGAAGGGAAACTCAGTATGGTATCCTCGGTTCTTCTCAGGAAGGTGAGCGGGAGTGGAAGCCTTAGGAAGAAAGGCAGAACATGATAAATGAAGACTAAATACTCAAACTTCTCGATCTTGAACCCGCACGCAGAGAGCAAGTCATAGAGCTCACTTGTTGTGAATTCAAAAACGTGCTCGCTAGGTTTGCATTCAAATCCCTCGAGCTCGTTCTGTGCAAAATATCCTCTGTAAGAGTAAGTCCTTTTTCTGGCAAGCGACAGTCTTTCACCGTTTGGAGTCGTAATCAGGCAATTCCCAGAAAACGAAAGAACTCTTTTTACTTCAAGCATTGCATCCTCTGGTCTAGAGAAATGTTCGAGAATCTCTCTAGCAATCACACAGTTGAAGCTGCCTGGTTTAAAGGGGAGGTTGTAAGCGTCGGCGCAGATCCAATCTAAACATTTCCTTTCTTGAGGCTCTACTTTCATCTGTGCATATTTCAAGAAAGAACGCCTCAGGTCTAGTCCAACACAGTAACATCCACGAGCAGAAAGCGCCATGCTGACATTACCTTGTGCGCATCCTAAATCTAGTGTTTTCTTATTCGAGTCAGTGCAGTCGTCACAAATCGTGTTCAAGACTTTCCTAAATGTTGTTTCATAAACGTAATGGTGTAGGTTTCTTTTTCTGGTTTGGAGCACTTTTAAATCGTGCTTATATAAGAAGCGCATGTCGACATCGGTAAGCGACTCTGGTTTTGGAAGCTTCAAGTCTGTTCGCTAATTTAGGTTGATCGCTCGCTTAAATTATAATATCATTCGATATACTTCAAAGGCTTCAGCCGCTTTGACGGCGGCTTGAAGACCGCGGAATCTTGCCAGACCCCTGACTGCTTCGGCTTTTGCATAGCTTTTCTTACTCTGGCTCTGATGCAATTTGATCGCTCTTGTCTTCAAAGACAAAGTTTCAGATATGTCAATGAAAGCCTGCGGGGAGAACTCTGAAAGTGAACTTGGGGTTTCGTAGGCGAGTATTTGAGGAATGTATCTACAAGCAGCCTTTGTTGCAGTGGCTGCGGCAACGTGGTCTTGGTGGCGGTCCTTGCTGGCACACGTGTAAATGCGATAAGGCTTGTGGCTTTCAATTACGTTTTCAATTTCCAGTATGGCTTTCCTTATATTTTCGCCTATTCTAGCGTCGGGAATGCTTCCAAAGTGCATGTTGCTTTTGGGAACACCCAGAACAGTCGCGGATGTGACAGCTTCTTCAATTCGAACTTTCGGCTTTCCACCTTCCTCTCCTCGAGTCAAAAACAGGAGAAAGACTTCGTCCCTCATTTTAACATGTTTTGCTACAGTTCCAGCACAGCCTAACGCAACGTCATCTGGATGAGGTGATATCACTAATATTCTCAATTTGGATCAAAGTTAGTTTCGTATCTTCCTTATTAAAAGAGGTTGTGGCTAAAATCCTTGTGGCGATACGTCTTCACTCTAGTCTGCTACGCCTGCTTCTGCATAAGCATTATCAAGCCCAATAGAAATGAATAATTGAAAAAGAATATTAAGGTCGCCTCTGATGAAGTATATTGTGATTGACCTATATTGCCTTGGTAATTCCTTTCAGAGAATTGTGAGTTTTGAGTCAGAGGATCACTATGAAGAAGTCACGCATAGTTTTCCTAACTTCTGCTATTGAAATGCATTCATCGTATTGGCGTGCCTTCTTTCTGGGTAAATATCTTGCTCAAAGTGGGCACGAGGTCTCCGTGATAGCAACCAGCGGAAAAGTGACGTTTCGTCTGGAGAGAAAGATGATTGATGATGTTCAAGTTTTTTTGCTTCCCTCATTCGTGGATCCGCATTATAATCTATTCTCTTATTGGTTATCAAGAGGTTTGACTGTTCTTACGCAAACTCCACTGAACTGCATTCTAGAGGTTGTGTCAGATGCCGATATTCTCCACTCCTTTGATGTGATGTTCCCCCAGAACGCGACACCCACTCTTTTTTCGCGCCTCCACGATTCATTGCGAATTCACTGCAACCGAATATTCGTTGATTGGGACGAGTGGTGGGGGCGAGGTGGGCTATTTAATTGGTTTGGTGGAACATATACTGTAATAGAACCCCTAGCTACGTTCTTTGAAGAAAAAATTCCACTTTATGCAGACGCCGTAACGGTGTTGAACGAACCTTTACGGCAACGTGCTTTTTTGGCAGGCGTCAACCCCGAGCACTTGTTTGTGATACCAAACGGCGCAGATGTAAACTTCATCAAACCATTAAACAAAGAACAGTCAAGAGAAAGACTCAATTTGCCCAAAGAGAAAGTCATATGCACCACTCTTGGTTATGTCGACAAAGAAAACCTTAAACTCTTGTTGCTTACCTTCAGCAAAATTAGGCGCCATCTTCCCGGCGCTGTTCTTCTCTTGGTTGGATTAGCTAAGAAACAAATCAACTTCATAGAGTCTGCGGCTCAAAAGCGAAATGTTATTTGCATGGAACGGCAACCTCGTTCCAGTATTCCATTTTATCTAGGCGCTTCAGATGTTCTGCTCTTACCTCTCCGAGATAGTGTGACTCATCGTGCAACGTGGCCTTTACGCCTAGGTGATTATCTAGCCGCAGGTCGACCCATAGTTGCAACGGCCTTACCAGAAATTGCCAAAATCGTAGATAATTCTGGTCTACTTTACAAGCCGAATGATCCAAACGATCTAGCCGACAAAATATCAGAAGTCATTAGAAATGCCAATTTGCGAGAGGAAATGGGAAAGCGTGCGCGAGAGATTGCTGAAAAAAAGTATGCTTGGCCAATAGTTGCAAAACAACTTGAGAGAGTCTACGATCACTATTCATAATTCGCTTCTAAAGATGATCCAGCGCTTGAGACTATGGACGGGTGTTTGCCAAAAAGATTTCTTTACTTTTAACCAATATCTTCGCCGTTCTAACCTATAACACCCCATGGCAAGTAGGAGTGACCACGGAATCAATTCCTTTCCTTTTCTCTCTTACTTGCTGAGTAATCCCTCTGCTGAAGTCGACTCCGGGGGCAGCCTACGAGAGAAATCTTCCATCTCCATCTCCACAACCCATGTCCAAAATCTGCCATTTTTAGTTTTCAGAAATCGCTTCACTTCATCGTCATTCAAATCATTGCAAAAGTTAATAAATTTTGGCATACCATGCACGCACACGCGCGAATCCAATGATATGGATTTGAATACTCAGGTTTCCACGTCAATGGGATGTCTGATCTTGCGCATGCTTTAACCTGTTCTCGATAAGAAGATATACATATTAGGCTTAGTATTTCTATGATGCGAGCGCTTGATAGGATAGACTTCAAAAACTAGAAGAGTGGATTGTGAGGATAAATAAGTGAAGGTACTGTTCATCCCGGACAGTCCTCTCTCGCAATACGTTAGGACAAGAGGAGAAGAACTGGCAAGACAGATCGCTAGAAAACACGAGGTCTACTTTCTGAGTTGGGGCAGAAAAGATGTTGGAAACCTGCTCTCAAAAATCAGTTTCAGGATCCAACGACGTTTCACTTCGAAGACTGAATGCCAATACGATAAACTGACCGTTGTTAATTCGCCGCATTCAGATTTTGAGGTTGCAAGTCTTTCGATGGTCTCAAGAGTCATAGGAAATAGAAACCGAAGCTTCAATAAGAAAATTCTTAGAGGGATCGTTCGAGACAAGAAGATTGAAGTCATCGTTAATCAGTCTCGGCGAATGTGGGATTGCACAAACCTTGACGTACCATTCGTATACGATGTGGCAGATCTACCCTATGATGGCATGTTCAAAGGATCCATGAAAAACCAAATGATCCACGCCAACAACCTGATGTGTATCTCAAATTATATTCAACGGGAAATTCAAAAACAACTCAACCTGAAATCAACCTTGATTCCAAATGGGGTCGACCTCAACGAATTTAGAGAAGCAGAAGGTTGCGAACTTAAGACTTCTTCAAGAAAGATTGTTGGTTTCATTGGAAATCACGGCTGGTGGAGTGGACTTAGCTTTCTGTTAGATTTTTTTAAACTAGTCCAAAACGAGTTTGAACTCTGGATTGTAGGTGACGGTTCAGAGCTTCCAAACGCCATGAAGAAAGTTGAGAAGGAAGGGATAAAAAAAGTGAAGTTTTACGGGGCTGTCTCAAAAGATGATGTTGTGAAGTATTTTAGAGGAATAGATATCGGAGTGCTGCCCTTCAAGAAAACTATCTTTACAGACGCGGCCTTCCCAATTAAGGTTCTAGAATACACAGCTGCCAAGAAATTTGTATTAGCGACCGACCTAGAAGAACTTAAAACTCTTAGACTAGCGAATCTGGTTTTGAGAGCTTCAAACGAAAAACTGTGGGCAGAAACCATCCATGAAATTGAGAACAAGAAATGGAACCCGGAGTGGAACAAAGAAATCGAAGGATACGACTGGAATGTTTTAGGAGAAAGGGTGTTAACCTTATTAGAAGAGATGACATAAAAGTAGTTGAGGGGCCTTTTTTGTGCCTAGGAATTTCAAGGTTTCCTCTATCTTTTTCGAGCGGCGTTGGGTTTCGAACATAGTTTCTCGATGGCACGTGCGCGTCGCGCACGGCAGTTCACATATGTCTGAGATCTGGTTTTAAACCGTTGTATTCCTTCTCCTCCAACGGAATCTCAATGTACTCCATGGTTTTGACACTGAACGGGGCGAAAAATATGTGAGAAGATGATATGACTATCCAAGAAGATGAAAAATCCCTTTACGCCTAACGAGGGTATATGCATCATTCATACAGCCAATCCCAACACAATGTCAAGCCTTGGCTACCAAACTACTAATCCATGATATCTTGAATTTCTCTCGCGATTAAAGCATAATTGAATTTACTTTTAACTAATTGTCTTCCCTTTTTCCCCATTTCTTCAGCCAATTTCCTATTGGTCAATAGAAGCACTATTTGATCCGCAATCTCTTCAACATTCACTGGGTTGACAAGAAAACCGTTGACGCCATGTCTGACTGCAGCTGCAGTTCCACCAGACTTACCGGCGATCACTGGTTTGCCACATGCATTTGCTTCTAAATAAACTATGCCAAATCCTTCGATGTCCCCGTCTACTTCTCTACTAGCCATAATGAAGACGTCACAGGCATTGTAAAACTTTGGCAAGTCTCTTTTAGGTACATAACCTGCAAAAATCACCTTCTCTTTAAGATTCAGCTCCTTTACTAGCGCTTCTAAATTCTCTCGTTCCATGCCGTTCCCTACTATGAGGTACACAGCGTTTGGGACATGTTCAAGAACACGGGGTAACGACTTAATAACCATGTCATGACCTTTTCGCTTAACTAACCTTCCAGTTGTCAAGATGACTTTCTTATTTATCAAATTGTATCGTTGAGCAACCTTAGAAGAGTCAACATCTGGTTTAAACAACTCAAGGTCAGTGCCTTCATTCACCGCGTTCAACTTACTCAACGGTATTCCTGCTTTCATTAAAGTGACTTTCTGGTGATATCCTAAACAGATAATTTTTCTCACATATTTAGCGCAAAAAAAGAGCAGCGCCCTATAAAATCGGCTTTCTAGCGGTTTTTTAACCTCGGTGCCATGAGCCGCAAAATAATAAGGAATCTTGAGTAGCCTTAGGAAAGGCACCGTGAGAAAAGAGAGGGTCCAATGAGAGAAGTAAAGTTTCCATGGTTTTAACTTAACGGTGTAGAGAAGGACGTAGACCCCGACCAATGCAAGCATTAGAGTGTCTACAAGGCTCGATCTTGCGCCAGTTCTGTAGAAAACCTGCACATCGATAAATTTCATTCGTATCGTCTTGAACCGTTGGGCTTCATCAAAATTCTCAACACCCCTGCAGTTTGGAGCTAAGACCACAATTTTTTCGCTGCTGTACTTTGCCAACAAATACGAATCTGTGCCGATTCCTCCAACCAAAGGAGGAAAACCCAAAGTCACAAGAAGGATCATAACCGGTACTTTCTTTCACCTAGGCTTATTGGAGGTTTCTTCACGCCTTAGCGAAATACTGACCCTAGGAACAAGATACCAAATCACCAGCAACAGCAGCGCTAGCAAAGCATCTACCCGTAGAGCAAGCGCGCCCGAGCTTGCATAAGGAAAATCTAAATAAGCCCACAAATAAGCCCATGCTGGAGGCCTAAATTGACTAGCCGTGAAGAGTGCACCCGTCACAAAGACTAAGATCAATAAAAGATACTTGATCTTCAGTTCCCGATATGTTTCCATTCCCTTGAGCTGAACTTTTTGATCAGTCTTTTTCGCACCATGCATAATATATCCTATGTAGAATAGAAAAACACCTGCAAGAGCTAGGAGGAAGTCAGGGTGGACAGTTATATCCACGACTCCGATGTCCAAAGTGAAAATCGATTTTAGTAGAATAGACCCGAGACCAAAGTTCCAATTGAAAGAGACCAAGATGATAAGCGCTATTCCAACAACAATGAATATCTTTGCCATTGGTTCTCTGTACCTGATGAGTTTCATGAACATAAACTAGCCTCTCTAGTCATGTAATCCTCTTACATCATAGACGTACACATAAGGGTCATAAGCATTTGGATCTTCAACGCAGTAGACTAGATTGAACCCGTAAGGAGCATTAGCAGGTTGTCGACGAAACTTTGCTAAATCAGGAACATAATTCGCATGACGATCAATGACTACGTAGTCCACTCTATATTGCTTTATCACGGAAATCACCATTTGGAGATCTACCGGAACATTTGGTCGGGGCATAGGCAAGCGAACAAGTTCTCTTCTTCCAAAGAAGACATACATTAGATCAGGCACCATAACAACCGAGTTCGGAGCTACATTTACATCAATCCAATGATAGAGTATGTTGTCATTGCTGAATTTCCAAGAATACTTTTGTGTTGCAGTGTTGATTGCGACGTAATGAGGAAAATATGAGAGTAGAATTATTTCAATGAAGACGAAGACCAAAAGCAAACGTTTCAAATGACTTACCTCAACAGTTATTGTCTGATCTAACCGTGGAAGCGATGCGGATTCTGAAACCTTAAGGATAAAAGCAGCAGATAACGCCGAAAGAAGAGGAATAGATTGGACAATAAAGCGAGAAGTCGGGGGAGCACGAATCGCTACTGAAAACACAGCGACTGATAAGAAAGGGAACAAAAATAACGGGGACAGTTTTCTCCAGTTTTTAATGTTAATTAACAAACCTACGATAGCTGTAAAGAAAATCAGAGGCGGACTGTATTGATAAAAGACATACCACCATCCATACAATGCGTTGTATATGCGTATCTGCATAAAGTTTGGATCAGAAAGCGTCTCCAATAAGGTAGGAGAACGGAGTTCACCCATGGTTCCGCCCAATTGTTTGGTCGAGTAAGCGAACGGGAACCGACCCTCGAATAGGTAGATCCCCAGAGAAGCACTGGCGAATACAATTATAAAAAATGAAAAGAAAACATAGAGACTTGCCTTTCTCCAGAAATGTCGCCCAAACATAAATAAATAATAAAACAGGAAAACCCCGACTACAAAAACTGCATACTCTAGCCTTGAAAAAAGCAGTAGAATCGTGAAGATTGCAGCGGCAAACGCTGCTTTTTTGCTCTCATACACCATTGAACACAAGGCTGCTGTTCCCCACAGAGCTGGCAAAATGCTGATACTTGGGTGTACACCCGAATAGTATATCAGCAGAGGATTGAACAAGGTAATTAACGTGGCAACTATCGCCGTTTTTTCATCAAAAAGTTTTTTAGCCAAGTAAAACGTTGGCAGAATCACCAATGAACCAAGAACCACGTCGACCGCTTTTATCGCAAAGAAAGACACGCCAAGGATCATAAATGACACTGCAATCAAAAATGGATATAGTAACCGTTCTACGCTACCGAACGGAAGAGTTATATGAACGGGAAATGAGCCGACTCTAATCCAAATTGGTTCCAAGCCCAAGATATTCACTTCAAACTTTCCGTAATCCACGAAATTTTGTGCCGCATTTGCATACATCGCACCGTCGCTCCCAACGAAGTACACGGAAAGATTTTGGAAATACAGCCTTATGGTTAGGCCCGCGAAAAAGAGTATCAAAATAACGCGGTACTTTTTTACTGCCTCCCAACTCTTCACTCCTAAAATCATGCTGATAGCTGCCAGACCCGCGATGGCATACAATTGGTATGTGTTTTGAATATCAACTGATTTTTCCTCCCAGCGGATTTCATTTGACTGCGAAACATCATACACGTAGTATTCTGTTTGTTCGAACAAGAAAAAGGCGTCATCACTCTCAAGCTTTCGGCTAATTGTTTTTGTTAAACAAACGGCGTATTGAGCAGATTTGTTCCAATCATTTGCTATAGGGGTTTTGTCAAAGCCCAGATAGAAATATTGGTCTGCTCCACTATACTCTTTCTTGTCGAAGGTGATTTGACCAAGGCTTTCCCTGCTAAAGTGGAGAGCCGATGGGAGAAACCGGAGCAAGTCCTCGTCAAACATATCAGAAATTCCATCAGAATCTTGATCTCCTCTAGATTGCTCATCTGCCGAAAACATGACGAGGTTAGTGTAAAATGACGCTTTGCCATTACTGTTTAGGGACTCCCTAACGCCCATTGTGACAGTGTTGTATATCTCTCGTTGATTTGCCTGAACTGAGAGGTGTTCAATCTGTTTTGAAGTCACAATTCCAAGACTGCCGAGTGACCGCTCTGAGTCCATTAGCCACATCCAAACGTCATTGATATTTCTCACGCCAAACCATAGGTTTGAGCTGTTTTCGAACTCATATGTTGTTAGTCCGTCATTGATGTATGCTACTTTAAGGCGGACTAGATATTCGTCGTTTCCTATGAGTGGGTCACCATAATCCTTTCCTGTGTCTTCGCCGTTTTCAGCCTTGAAATTGCTTGCTGGAAAAGTCACCACAAGTCGGTGTCTGCACCCTGCAAAAGGAGAGAAGCCATAGTCACCTGTATTTCCTTCAATTAAGGTCCATTTGTCATATCTAGTCCAAGTTGCTCCGTCGGCATTGTAAAAAATTTCTGTGCGATTTAGATCCAGCGTGTCAGGCACCCAAACCTCGATTTTTATGTCTGATGAAGGACTCGTTTTCCCGTCCCAGTCGATCCAGAAATCATATTGAAAGTAAGGGGGATTTGACGCTTGATCGTTGACCCAGCTGCTTTTTCTAGCGAAAGCTGAACTGGCTCTATTTGTGACTTGTACTCCACTGTAGTCCTTGCTTGAATGAAGAACAATATTTTCACTATTTATGTACATGCTTCCGACGTACCCGGTTGGAGCTGTCAAGCCTGCCTCACTTGTCCATGGATTGCCGAACCTCAATCCCCCTTTTTGATTCCAATATTGAAGAATATTCTCGTCTTGAGTGGGAAGGATTAGTCGTCTAAGCTTAACGATTGGAATGATTTGCGGATACAGAGAATATTGTCCGGCTCCTTCACCTTTTTCAACTATTTCCCAATTTAATTGAACGTATGGTTTACCTTCTTCAAGAAAGACGAACAGGCTGGTTTCCCACTGCCCTGGCTTGGAAAAATTTAATTTAAGTTTTAAACTACGCCTAAAGTCAGGGCTGTTTGAAAAGTCTGGTTCGTGCAGTAGTGGTTTCCAAAGACTATAATCATTTACAGCTGTATCGAAATAGTAGACATCTCTCACGTCAGCCTCATATAACTTGTATGCTCCAACTGGGGTGGCAAGAGACATTCGCAGATCGATTTTTGCAATTTCGGTTCTATTCGAAGTGGTCAGAAGTAGATTCCAATCATCTAGTTTGCCATCTTTGTCTCCATCTTTCCACTCAACGCGCATAACGTCTCCGACTGAGACAAGACCTGTACTGCTATCGTAAGCATTGGAGATCCCCTCAACAGTGTTGGTAAGGAAAGGGCTACTTGTCATGCAAGCTGCAGCGAGAAAAACTGTGAGAACTAAGATCGAACATAATAGCCCCAATTTGATTTTTTCAAAACCTTTCTTAAGCATCAAGACTATTGCCATCAAAGCACTTCCAAAAACCATCAAAGCATAAAAGAGGTCATTACGTATAGGTCGCGGAGGATCAAGGCCTTGCTCCTCGGAAATTGTCAACCCTAGGTTGCGGACCAGTTGGATAGGACTGGCTCCAAAATAGCGCCCCCCGGAAAATGCCTTAATAATATAGTCTCCCTTCGGTAGTTGCGTAAAATAAACGCCGTCATTTGAGCTTGTTTCCGAAGATGCAATTCGTGTTCCGTTAAGCAAGTAAAGTCCAAAAGACAATTCACCTGTAGTTTTTTCGCGTGAAGGAAGAGCGGATACTGCGAGCTCGTAGACATCACACTTCAAGGAGTTAATTGCTATATCACCCGAGACAGAAATTGTTGTGCTGGCTACCTGAAATCCCATCCAGAATGGCTTAATGGTGTACTCGCCTACATTTAGAACAAACATGGTCCATCCAGTCGAGTCCGTGTGATTTAATCCAACCAAATCGCCCAAAGAATCGTACACTCTCACTTCGGCATTGATTAGATCTCGGTTGTTAGAATCAACGAGACGAATTGAAAGTCTGTTGATGACTACCGGTGGGTTATTGATGTCATGGGCTTCTTGCAGAACATTTGACCAATCTCCGAGGTGAACAAACAGTCTGTTTTCCATTTCTATTTGTTTTCCAGCTTGCCAAGTCCCAGCGCTTATGAAGAACCTTGTCCAAGGACCCAGCGATTGAAATTCGCCCAAAAAGATCCTCGAGTATTGACCTACATTAGGAATAAAGGCAACGCCGCCATTTCCAAGAGAACTGTAAGAACACACGTATCCATGACTGGGAGAGCCAACAAAAAACCACTGATCAGTCTTGTAGGTGAAGACTCCGTTAAAGACTTCATCAATATACCATTTATCGTAGAGGTCTCTATGATCTAAGAAATCCTCTTCATAGGCATCTGAAACCTCTACATCTTCATTCGCTTTCAGTAGGGTTTTCATGTAAAAGGTCGAGCTCATGTTGAAGAGTTTGAGAATGAGAGTTACACTGACATTGAGAGCCTCTCCAACCTTATTCCGTAACTTAACATCGGAAAATGCAATCTCCTTCAGAACTGGCCCATTCTTCAAGATAGTGAAGTTTGCTTCGGGTTCCCGAATGGTCTCAAAGTAAGGAAACGCCCAACCATGTTTATCCTGCTCAGTTTTAGTAACGATGACCTTCAAATGATACGGGTACTCACTGCCAATCATTTCCTCGGCAGGATCAAAGATTCCGTCTACATTCCTGTCTAAATAGAGTTCACTTATGTATGTTCCGTTCATCTTATAACGTATCGTTGCTCTAATCTTTTGGTTCTGAAGTGAAACGTAGCTCCCGCTAGCTTCTACCGAAACTCCCGCATAGTTTGGAGGGTCTTTTAATCCATTTTCGACCGTGTCAAAATAGACGTAGTAATTCCTTGTTGTGCCAGCTAATGTTGTTCCCTCCATTATCCATGCGACGCTTCCAACAGCGTTGAAGTTGACATGGTAGTTTGCGACCTTGTCAAATTGAGAGGGAGCTTCATGCAAGATCTCTCCAGCCAAATTGTATTCAATGACTCGCACTGAATTTTCATCGAAGGACGCTTGAACTCCTTCAGTTTCGAGAATCGCTGTAAAATTCATGCTTATCTGTATTGGAACATCGATTCGATATCGATCTCCAGAATATATCGCATAGTATGTTCTGTAGTGCCAAGAGGCGTTCCACCATACGGCGACATCTGAGCCACCTACAGAGGATTGAGCCGCTGAACTTTGATGAAGAGGTAGTGACGCCCCTGATACGCTCAAGGTCAACCCGCTAAGTAAAAAGTTAGCAAACACCAAAACTAGACAAGCTATGAAGATGAAGCTCCTTTTCATCTTGGTAGCCACTCCCATGTTCCACGTCGCTGATCCGACCTCAAAAAAAAGACAAAATAATAGAACAACTGCGCATAATATCCAATCGCGTACATAAGGATAAGTGAAGACACACGTGAAACGAAAGAATTGCAAGCCAACCACCTCGAAAGAAAAGTAACAGCCAAGAAAAAAGTGACCAAAAACGAAAATGGCAAAAGGAGACCGTTTTCAATCAGCCTTAAGCCAGAATTCACGGAAAACAAAACGAAAATCACAGGGGCAAATGGTACAAGCAAAAGATGCCGAGGAGCCATAACCCATCCGAATACGCCATATCGTTTTCTATACAAGATATCCTTGTGACGTATGAATAAACTGAGGCTTCCAAAGGACAGATGCTTCAACTTTCTTAAAGCGCCCCGGAAGCTTTTTGGCCTGCTTTCAACCCAGCGATTTACATCACTTATTATTCTGGGGTCAAAAACAACCCTATATCCGTTCTTCCTCACAATCAAAGCCATGTTCGTATCACTTGAAAATATGCCGCTTTCCACTTGTTGCACTATTGCTCTTCGAAACGAAACGAAGGCACCACCCATCCCAAAGGCCGAATCAATTTGACTTTCCAGCTTTCTTGCGTAAAGTCCCAAATCCAGATTTAAAGCCAGAACATCGGCTTCGTCAGATTGACTTGCGCCTGAAACTCCTCCAACATTTGGATCTCCAAAATCTTCAACCATGACGTGTAATGAATCGGCGTTCAATGGAATATCGGCATCGCTTATAACAACTATTTCGCCTTTCGAACTTTGTAAGCCTGCGTTTTCGGCTGAGGACTTGCCCTTCCAACTTTGCCTAATAACTTTCAGCTCTGGAAACCATGATTGCTGAATCCTATCGAGTAGATTAACAGTATTATCCCTAGACCCGTCGTCTACAACAATAACCTCTAATCGTTCTTTAGGATAATTCAGCTTTCGAATGTTTGCTAGCTTTCGCTCGATGGTTTCCTCTGCGTTATGGGCTGGAATTATCAAGCTAACGAAGGGATACCCAGAATGTTTCATTTGCCCATTGGTTTTCGCTAATATGCTTTTCCAACCGGTCTTAGCTATCAATGTCAGAATTAAGATGTAGCCAACCGTGGCAAAAAACAGAAACGATAAGCAAAATATATTTATAGGATCGAACAAAATAAGGAATACAATTTTTCGAATCGCACCCATAAGGTAATATGATAAATCAATCAGAAGCATCCCTGTTTCCTCTAGCCCGACTCAAATGTTTCTAAGCGAGGACCCAATTCTGAGCGATAGACCATCATCGTACCAGTGCACACATTCTCAGATATACCTTTCTTCTCTGTTTCTCCAACTAACCAACAAAGCTGGAGTAAAAGCCCAGAATTCGCTTCACAATAACGCTCCAATCTAACTCTCTCTCCGCGAACTCTCGGGCGCGTTTTCCCATATCATCAGTTCGCCTAACATCTTGTGCTAAGAAACGAATGGCCTCAATCATTTTAGCAACATCTCTTGAGTTGATTATCAACCCATTCTTCCCATGTTGAATTAGGTCGGGTATAGCCCCAACCTTAGTGGCTATTACGGGTTTTCCGCAAGCAAACGCTTCCAAGACCACGTTTGGACATCCTTCTCCAAGTGAGGGTAAGATCAAAACCTCTGCCGCCTGAATGTACTTCGTTGGATTTCTTCGGGAGCCCAAAAGATGCAGTTTCGAATGATGAAGATTCAAAGCCTCCAACACTGACCTTTCAGCACCATCTCCCACTATGATAAAATGTCCTTCGAAGCCTTCTTTGTCTAGTTGCTGAATAGCCTTTGCTAGATATGAGATGCCCTTCACCGACGTTAGTCTTCCAGCAAAAACAACCGTGAATCCATCAACACCCAATTCGCCCCGTGTTTTCTTCCGAAGAAGTTCGTCGGGTTTAATTGCCTCTGTATCTACGCCGTGTGGAATCCAAGCTAATCTCTTCGACTTAACACTTCGCTCTAGATGAACCGCGGTTTCCATGGACGCAGACGACAGAAATATTATCCCGTCGAAGTTTTTCAAGGCTCTGCGTCCAATGGTTAATGATTCCAAACGCGCTAAAGCATCAATTAACCCGACGCCATAGGTCCAGTCAACGCCTGGAAAATTATCCACGGTTAACACCTTGGCACTGTTTGAAAACACAAAGGATGGGAGAATAGTTGGATACTCCTGTTGATAATAATGGTGAACATCGAAATCGCGTCCAATCTTTTTAATCACTCTGGACAGCGCCAACATGTTTGGGACGGGATAATCAATCTGGGGCAACGTTACCGAAGGTATACCATAGACTTCGTCTTCTTGACAAGCATGTCTCGTTCTGTTGCCTAAGGCGACAACTGTGACATTGTGGCCCATTTCTTTTAGTTTGTCTACGAGAAATCGTCTGTCTTTGCCTATCATAGGATTGTCTTGAGTTGGAAACAGCGGCGTAATAAGGAGGATTCGCATTCAAGCCGCCCGCAAGGATGAGATAAAGGCTGACGAGATTTCTTCCAGTTCTCTGTCCATCAGCATGGGATGATTGGGCAGAGCCACAAGAGAATGACTGAGCGTTTCCGCGTTCGAAAAACTCTCCTCAGACAACCTAGGCAAAAGATCAGCCACATAATGATAGAGTCCCTTCGTGTCTACACCAAGTCCCAACATTTCCTTGATCACAAAAGCTCTGTTTCCTCTAAGAATTCTTATCGGAAATCTTGTAAAGGTATTCTTTGTATCAGAGTCGGTTGGAGGAAGATGTATAGACTTTTCATCTTGATCTCTTAACAGTGCTAGAAGCTTATCTGCGTTTCTTGTTCTTTTCTCGTTTAGGTCATCTATCTTTTCAAGTTGTTTAACAATCACTGAGGCGCTCACTTCCGGCATTTTGGCTAGCTTCAACGAAGGCTTAAGAGGAGATGACACTCCCTTCGACAAGGTTAAACAGTTCTGAAAGATTATTTCGTCCGTCTTTTCCATACTGGAATCCACGCTGCCTTTCACAAGACCATACAAGGAACGACTTGCAAAGATCTTCATGGCCAGAACGTTTCTTGCGACATGCAGCTTCCATCCAAGGTCAGGACTTGGCAACTGTGCCTGTAATTTCTCCACCGTTTCTATTAATTCACTGTTATTGATGGCTATCGCTCCTCCCTCTCCTCCGGTTATACTTTTTCCAGGTCCGAAACTGAATACGGCGAGATCGCCAAAGCTGCCAATCTTTTGTCCTTTATATTCTGCTCCCAAAGCTTGAGCCGCATCTTCGACGACATATAACCCGTATTCGTCTGCAGCATCTATGATTGGATCCATGTCACATGGACGCCCGAATAGGTGCACTGGCACTATGGCCTTTGTTTTCTTTGTAAGAACTTTTGGAATAAGTTCGACGTTCAGATTGCAGGTCTCTAAGTTAACGTCGACGAAAACTGGTTTTAGACCAGCTCTTAAAATCATCTCGAATACGATTGCGCACGTGTAGGCTGGAACAAGAACTTCATCTCCAGGATCAAGTTCTAGTGCTTTAATAGCCAGATATAATGCTGTTCTTCCGGAGTTACACGCAAAAACCCTTTTCAAGCCAACATAATTCGCTAGTTCATTTTCCAATTCAGTCACGTGTGACTCATCCAAAAGATTGCCAAATGCCAGCTTTCGGGTGAGAGAAAGTATTTCTCCAAAGCTGATTGGGACAGCAGCTATGGGAATCATTTGTTATTGTCCTATTCCGCCTTTTACGTAGGGTCCTATTCTCTTCGCAATGGAAATCGGCAGTTTTCCCCAAAGTTTTGAAAGGTAGACGTATTTCTCTCTCGGATCTTGCTTCGGAACGTTCTTTCCAAGATAATAGTAGGGCAAGGACTTCTCTCTGCCACCCCATTGTTTCTTGAAGTTGTATACCCCTGACCCGCGCAAGGTTCTACCGAAATCAAAGATGCGGTAGCCATTATTGCAGCCCCACTCTAGCATGCGATCGAACAGCAGGCTGGCGGGGTTCAGGTTTCTATAATTTGGATTTATTCCTTCATAGGCTGGGTAAATAGTTTCTCTTCCAATAAAGGCAACGACGGCTCCAATTGTCTCATTTGATTTCTTAGAGACAAAGAGTTTAACGTGCTTGTCTCCGAGCAAATCATGAAGAGCCTTAAAGAATTTTGGTCCGTGTGCCGGGCTTCCCAGCTTTTTCATGGTAAGCAGATATGTGCGATAAAACTGGTCTAGGTTTTCATCCCATTTTTCATCTGTTGCTTCAATATTGTTCTTTATAGCTTTTCTTATGGCGTTTCGAAGATACTTGTCAAAATCTTTCTTCCAAATTTCTTCGAAAGGCTTGTTCAGATCAATGACGAAAGTGACGTATTCCATTCTTCCTCTCTCGAAATTTTCACCTAGGCACTCCGCAACTCTTGCTTGCACTGGAGTTCTGACCTCGAGAAAATGGGCTTGCTCAACATAAGTAGAAAGGCAGTCTAAAAACATGTCTATCACCGTACATTCTGCCTCATCTGAGAGAAGAGGCCCTGCATAGTCTGCGAAGGGTAGTGAACGAATTTGAGTGCCAAAAAGTTTGCTCTTTATTATTGCTGCAGGGAAGACGCCGACTACTTTGTTTTGGTCTTTAGCCATTAGGTATAGGCACTGGTATCGATATACCCTTTCAAGGATTTTTCTCCATTCAAAAAGATGGCAAGGGTTGTCTGAATATCTTAGAACGAAGCTGTTCCAAGTTTCCTCGTCTTCGTTCGTTGCGATGCTGATGTTCGTTTGCTTCACCTTCAGAAAACAAATATACTAATAACTCTTTCATAGTGAGGGAGCCGGTCGTTCAACGTTAGGACGCCACCATTACATGGTGGAGACGGACGGTTCAACTCCTCCCCGGCTCACCAAGTCGCTGCAGTCAAGTATGTCTTTGGCACGTATGTAGGTTGGAGAAAACTTTTCTTCGAGAAATTCTAGAAAACTTCGAAGTATTTTGAAACCCATTGTTACCCGCTTGTGCGCTATAGCGAAGCTGTGTGAAGCGTCTACTTCGCCAGGTAGTTGGAAGAGGTCGTACGGGTGAAGATACATTGTAACAACTTCTTCTCTAAGCCTTGACAAGAAGAGTTTGTAGAGGTTTAGGCCGAAAAGTTTGATGTAGCTTAGTCCAAGTGGGATTTTTATGAGCGGTAGGGCGGATATTGGAATTTCAATGAGGGAGTCTCCTTCTTCGCCCATACTATTTATGGCGAGATGATAGGGATGGTTTGGAGCTTGTGGAAAGTAATGCCTGTTAAAGAGTCGGGAAGATGAAACAACTGAAGAATCGTATTTGTAGCCGATTTGAGAAAGTGCTGAAAATGTTTCGTGATTAACGTGGTGGCGATGCGCTCTAAAGCCTATAGTAGTGACACCTAAATGCCTGCCAATAATCTCAGTTGCTTCTTTCAATTCAGCACATCCTTTACAACCCAATTCGTGACACCCAATTTCATGCCCGCGTTTCACAATTTCCTTTAGTACATGTGCGAAATTTTGCGTAACGTCACTAGTCACAAAGAACGTGGAATATATGCTAAACTTGTTGAACAAGTCGAGCAATAACGGAACACCAGCAACAATTGAAGAATAGTCAACGCTACCGTCTTTTAATAGAACTCCCTCAACATCAACGGAAATTATGAAGAATCTCTTCAACCGTATTCCCAGAAGTTAGACATACCCTATATGTTAACTATCGATGTGCTCGCTTTGTTCTGATTACGCAGACCAGCATGAAACTTATGCACACTACTGTCCATGGATTGTGGATATCTTCGTCTCTTTGTGCAAAATAGCCTCTTGCCAAAATGATTGAATTTTTGCTGAAACAGTTTGCCTTTTAGAGTACAGGTACAGGAAGCAAACAATCCAGGCTGAAAAAAGAATGTACCCTATCACATAGTGAACCTTTCCTCCCACCTCAGCCCCATAAAAATAGTCTGTCACGAAGATGCCGGTGACTCGGCCTATGTTCAGGATGAAAGTGCCTAACACGCCCACGACGGCGAACGGTAGCTTCGCTTTGAGATCACCTTGGTCTTCAAACAACACAACTACAAGGATTATTGAAAACGTCAACGCACTATACACTCCAATGCACTCGTAAACAAAGGCTCCTGTGATCAGATTGCCTTGTATAGAATGGAAACTGAGTATTGCTAGATCGCTGGAAGGAGAAATGGACGCGTGTATTCCGAGAGTATTTAGAATACCCGCGATAAGATGTGCGAAGTCATTGCTGTACGGAGCCAAGTAGGGCTTCAAAAACAATTCTATTTGAGAGGTCGAGATGGCGGCTGCAATGAGGAAAAGAGGAGCAAATGCCTCTTTCAAGGCTGACAACTCAAAGAAAACCAGAAAGAGCCCAAAAAGGTAGACAAAATAATTTGCTCCTCCATAGAAACCCATGTCTGGAAACACTCGACCAAGCACACAATAAACAAAAAAACTGCTGATTATAAAGACCAACCCGACAATTTCTTGAATGAAATCCGCACTTTTAAAGATGTGCAGTTTTTGATTCTTAAAATAAAGCAAGATGAAGCCATAAACGGGGATTATTACACTCATGGGACTGTAGAAGAAGATTATGACGAGAGGAACGAAGGCTAAAATGTAAAGAAGGTTAACTTTGTTCTTCAGGTAAGAATGAATGCGTGGCAGCAGGAGGCTATCTTGTTTCATTTTTGAATCTGACTGACGGATTTGTTTAATGTTGAAGCCAGATGATCCAGCTCAGCTTTTTCTAGTGATGGAGAGTTGGAGACGTAGAACCCTTTTCGGTAGGCGTTTCGAGCCACCTTAAGCTCGTCACGATTGTATCGGAATTTTTTGTAGGGCGGCTGCTCGGGAATAAAAGACACGAGTGGTCTGGTTTCAATCTCATTATTCTCCAAATGCTTGACAATGGCGCTTTTTTCCCTTTTAGCGATGATGTGACAAACATAATACACGTTGTAGGCATACTCCTGTTCAGTTGGCAGTTTTAGGGTTGTATTGTTAAGATGGCTTCTTAAGTACTCGATGTTTTTTCGTCTTCTCACTATGTAGTCATCGAGTTTCTGCAATTGGATCAATCCTATGGCAGCGTGAATGTCAGACATCTTATAGTTGTAGCCCAAAATGGGATGATAGAATTTCTTTTGATGGTTCATCCCAAAACTCCTTAGCATACGCATTTTTTCGGCCAGTTCCGCGTCGTTTGTGAGCGCCATGCCTCCTTCAACCGTCGTGATGGATTTGTCGGCGTAGAAACTAAAACAAGAAATGTGCCCAAACGAGCCCACCCTCTTTCCTTTGTACCTCGCTCCGTGTGCATGAGCCGCATCCTCAATGACGTATAATCCATTTTTTTTGGCCACTTCTAACAGGGGATCTAAATCAACAGGATGCCCAAACAAGTGAACAAGAAGGATAGCCTTTGTTTTTGGTGTCAAGCTTTTTTCGATTTCCTTGGGGTCTATGTTCAAAGTCTGTGGGTCTACGTCCGCGAACACAGGTTTTGCGTTGAGATAAACTATGGGATTGGTTGTGGCAACGCATGAAAGCGGTGTTGTGACAACTTCATCTCCTTCTCCAATGCCAAGACAGGCTAAGGCCGTATGGAGTGCTGCGGTTCCGCTGTTGACAGCAACGCCATATTTAACTCCGCAGTATTTGGCGAAGGATTTCTCGAACCCTACGACTTTTTCGCCTTGGGTCACCCAGCCACTTTTCATAGTCTCTATTACTGCTTCTATTTCGTCGTTTCCTATATCGGGTTCTGCAATTGGTATTTTCAAGCCTGAGTTTCTCACACTAGCGATGGACAGCTGCTATTTGCACTGAACGAGTTTCACGCGCACTTGCAACAACTCTGTCATAGGACTCCATTTAAAACACTTCATCAATTGTCCGTAAGAAATCTCGCGCGACTAAACTTTCCACATGTTTTCGCTCTGTATACTTCAATAAATCAAAATAATCCAATGATTCACTAAAGCTCGTGTACTCCACGTCAAAAGTTAAGGCCACACCGTCTTGATGCAGGAGGTCAGACGCGCTTACAAAGGGTACATCACTTTTTAACAGAGGTTCCAAGACCGACCTAACATACTTTTTCCGTCCTATCCTCCAGGTGTGCATACAAACCGTGGCGCCTTTAGATCTGCCAAACTGAAAAAGCCATCTAGCTACAAGATCTTTTGCTCCTAGACGCATCAGATCGAATCCATGTGTATCCAATGGTGAAACCACAGGAAGTACCACAACCTTAAATCCGTCAGGACAGTACTTTGCCAATCCATGTTCAGAACTATCGTAGCTCAGACCCAATTTTTCACATGCGAGATAAGTCGCCTTGTTTCGAAGAAGGAAGGGCGCACGGAAGCCTTTGACCTCATGAAATCTACCTAGTATTTTGATGCTTTCAGCAATCTCTCTTTCTGCTTCTTCTCTGCTTACTTCAAAGAAAACCTTGTGCAAGTAGCCGTGAGATGCTATCTCATGATCGTTTTTACATATTTTCTGAACAATTCTCGGATGTTTTTCTGCGATTTCAGCAGATATGAAGAACGTTGCATGAACACCATAACTTGAAAGCGTTTCCAAGATATTTTCTAAGTGTTTGTATAGATTGAACGAAACCCTTTCATGCATGGTTCTAAGAATCCACATGCGCGCGTTCTCTAGCCTACTGCCACCCTTTAATGGATTCCACGTATTCCTTGACTTCTTTGTCACTTTGAAACGCTTTGACCTTGGCGGGAAGCCCAAAAGCGACTGCCATGGAAGGAACGTCTTGAGTCACAACTGAACCTGCCCCGATTAGCGCATATTTTCCAATGGTTACGCCAGGTAAGATTTTTGTTCCGCCACCTATCCTAACGTAGTCTTCAACTTTGATTCGCTCTAGGCCTTCTCCAAGAATTATCCTTTTGTTGTCCATGAAGATGCATCCAGGAGCTACGAACACACCATTTCCTATGCTGACTGACTGTGTTATATAGCATTGGCTCTGAATCATGGAGTCGCCGCCTACTCTTGCATAGCCGTCCAGAATTGCGTGAGTTCCGATTACACAGTTTTCTCCAATTGTCACGTTTTCTCTAATCAAGACGTTGTGACCAGTGCGAAGTCTCTCCCCAATGCTGACATGATTGTAAATGATTGACCCAGATCTGATAATGGAATCCTCACCGATTTTTGAAACTGCTTCCTTGACAATGAAATCCTTCACCTTTGGGCTGGCAGCAGAAAAATCAGATCTCTGCAGTTGGAGCCTAGATGGATGCCCTATCACACAGTGGCTCCCAATTAAGCAGTTGTCTTCAATGATTGACGCTGAGAGGACGGTTGCATAGGGACCAATCTTCACGTTTTTCCCTATTTTTGCTCCTTCTTGCACGTAGGCTTCGAAACCGATTTCCGTGGTCTTGCCAAAATCAAGGTTTTTGCGGCTGGAGCGCACTCCTGATTTCCTCCGCATGACCCTGAATCTTAGACACAGCTTCAACTATTCCCATTATCTGTTCTTCGATGAGCTCAGAAAACATAGGTAGGCACAAAACATTCGTGGATACAAAACTTGTGTTTGGAAGAGCGCTGTCGCCTGTATTCAGTTCTGGATAACATTTCTGCATATGAATGGGCGGATAGAAATACTTCCTCGTCATTATGTTTTCTTTTTGTAAGCAGGCGGCAAACTGGTCTCGGTCTAAGCCAAACTTTTCTTTGTCAATTAATATTCCAAAGTCCTTGTATGTAGACTTGGAATTCGCTGTTATCACCTGAAATCGAATGCCAGGCAACTTGCCCAATCCTTGCATATACCTTCTGGCAACGTGGTTTCTCTTCTCCACATCAGACGCAACATGAGGCAAAAGGTTCAATCCTAAGGCAGCATGAAGCTCCGACATTCTTGCACTAAGTCCAGGCATTTCACAGTTGTAATTGCCGTGGTGTCCATAGTTTCGACCGATCTCGACCTTCTCCGCTATTTCTGCATTGTTGGTTGCAACGATGCCTCCTTCAACTGTTGTAAATGCCTTTGTTGGTGAACCGCTGAACACTTCAGCATCACCAAATCGCCCGACAGGTACGTCGTCGTGCTTGGCTCCAAAGGCGTGAGCTGCATCATAAATCACCTTAAGCCCGTTGTCTTCAGCGACTTCCTCTATCATCTTTGTGTCACAAGGATTTCCAAAAACATGTACAGGAACTACTATTCTCGACTTCTTTGTCACTTTCTCTTGCAGATCTTCAACATTCATGTTAAATGTTTGCGGGTGACAGTCCACCAACCTAATTTGTAGGTTATTCCAGTGAATAGCATGAGCGGTGGCCGGAAAAGTAAAACTTGGTATCAGAGCATCTCCATCTTTAATGCTAAGTGCTTTTATGGTGAGCATCAGAGTCGAAGTGCAGCTGGCTGTTGCTAAACAATGTTTTACACCAATATAATTGGCTGTTGCTTCTTCTAGTTTTCGGACAAACTCAAAGTTAGTTATCATCCTGCTTTCAAGGATTTTCTTATAGTCGAGCAGGGTTCTGTCAATAATAGCTTTCAAAGGAGGCTTGGCTATTGGTACGACGTTCTCAAATGCGGGTTTTCCACCTAGAACCGCTGGTTTTTCACTCATTTCTTGTCCACTTGCTCTTCAGCGTTTTCAGGCTTTGGATCTGTGCCCCTTCGCTTTTGACCGTACCTTGCAACGGATATTTCCATCGCCAGCTTCATCAACTGACTGTGTAGTTCAGATAGCCTGTAGTATAAGTAGAAAAACATCAACAGGAAGAAAAGAAAGCCCGTAGCGGTTATTGCGGTCACCAAATACTCGGTTCCGTAGAACAAGGTGAGAAGTTCAAACAGATAAGGTACAGAGGAAAACAGGCCCACAACCAAGGCCAAAGCAAACCAGAGAACAAACCCTCTGCCTTGGATCTTTCGTTTTCTTAGGAGGTAAAAGTCTAGAACTAATATCGTTAGAGTGAATGCTAGACCAATCAACGTATATCTTTCAAACAGTCAGGCCACTCTCAGGATACTGCTTCTTGGAGAAGTGTAGTTATTAGCCTTAGTGGGTACATTAACATTTTGGGTTTCGAAAAACTCTTTGATTTACCATGCCTTCTTGGAAGAACAGTGATCGATACTTCTTTCATGCGCAATCCCATCTTCGAAGCAAGAAGGGTCTCAGCAACCCAAAAAACAGAGTCCTCAGCGAACTTTCTTTCCATGTAGATTGGCAACAAGACCTGAATAGCCTTACGATTCCAAGCTCTCATTCCAGACGTGATGTCAGTTATCTCCATCTTTCGCAACATCGATACCAAAGTTGAGGAGAAAAATCGTCCACCAGTCTTAAAGGCTGAGTCATCACTATTTTCAAAAGCTAAATAACGCGAGCCGACGGCTATGTCAGCTTCATCTCTGAACAGTGGGTCCAGCAGTTTTGAGACATCCTCAGGCTTGTGCTGGCCATCGCCATCGACCTTCACTGTGAAATCGTAGCCAAAATTCGCTGCTATGCAATAACCTGTTTGTATGGCTATGCTGCCGCCACAATGGAATGGTAATGACACAACGTCTGCACAAGCCTCTTTGGCTTTTTCAACAGTCCTGTCCTCAGAACCATCGTCGATGACAACCACGCCAAATTCTGGAAACAGAACTCTAGTTGACTTCACAACTTCTCCTATCGTCTTCTCTTCGTTGTAGGCTGGTATCATAATCAATACTTTTGGGGGCATCAGCGCTGAGCCCCTTTACAGGGAAGCTGCTGAGCCTCGAAATGCCTGAGCTTGCACTGATCAAGGAATGTGGGTATTCCAATCTCAGGACGAGTCGCTGTGAATCCCAGTAAATCGGTCATCCGCGATACATCGGCGTAGATGCTATACTCACTGTCTCCGTTGGGTTCATACCAAACCTTTACCTTTGGAAAGGCTCTCTGCACCATCTCGGCGATCTCTTTCACCCTTACGCCGACACCGGAGCCCACGTTGATGGTTGTTCCGTGACCTGATCCATTGTGCAGGGACCTGACGAAGGCCTCAACAACGTCTTTGACGTGAATAAAGTCCCTGAGCTGCTCTCCTCCCTTCACGCAAATCGGTTCGCCAGCCAGTGTCTTTCTTACAAAAATTGAGATGACACCCTGCTCTTTGTCGAGATCTCCATACACGTTAAATATACGCAGAATGGTAGGTTTCAAGTTGTAGTTTTCTGCGTATCCTCGGATAAGCATTTCAGCCACCAATTTGTGACAACCATATAACGTATTTGGCCGTGGACTCAGTTTTTCCTCAACTTTCGGACCATTCGTAGCCCCATAAACCGCTGCTGTTGAGGGAAAGACAAGACGCTCAACGTCACACTGTCTCATAGCCTCCAACACGCTTTGAACACTCAAAACGTTCAACCGAAAACTAATATCAGGATTCTCTCGGCAACCTGGAATGGAAGCCAATCCTACCATATGAACTATACTTGAAACTTCACGGTCACGCATAAGCTTCAGCAGGTTGGCAGAGTCAAAAACGTCCCCTTGCACCATGACCGTGTTCTCGCTTTCGCTGTTTCGAGCTTGAATGTCGTAAACAGCAACGTCACATTCTGGCTTGTGACTCAGAGCATTGACAACATGAGAGCCTATGAATCCTAGGCCGCCAGTGATGAGTATGCTGTTTTCCACTGATTAGCCCTTCTTCATCTCAGCTGTTCATCGCGTTTGTTCCGAGAAATTTAACGAATCTTAAATCGTATTTCCAAGTCCAAGCCTGGGGGTTGCCCCAAAGCCACGCTATTTCACAGATTTTTTCGGCGATCTCACGCCCAACTCGTTCCACTCTCTTCAAATAGTCTTCTTCTAAGGTCTCTAGGAGCTTGTCAAGGATAGCCACCACTGTTTTCATTAGCACGTTGCTATGAACTTGGTCGACGCATCGAATGGTTAGGTCGATGATGGAGCGTTCAATCCTCGACAAAGCCTCGAACCAGACGCCCTTTCTTAGGGCTCTGGTTCGAATCTTCATCAGACCTTGTCTACTGAGCAACCTACCCTTCCTCTCTCGAACTATGCTTTCTGATGGACTCGCTATATTTAAGACTACGGGAAATCTATTAAAGGTTATTTCTATAATCTTACATAAATAAGTTCTATAACTCATGGCTTCAGTGTGTCTGCCCTTGAAGCCATCAACTCAGTCAACTGTGCCGGAACCTTGTTCCAGCAGCCTTAAGTACGTTGAGTAAAGCTTCTGCGTTACTGAATCGAATGTATAGTTTTCCTTTACTGCTCTTCGCCCCTTTCGGCCCATACTTCTGGCTAATCTTGTGTCAAGCAGAATTTTCAGGATTGCATTGGCAAGGTCTTCTGCATTGTACGGTTCAACAAGCAGTCCAGCTTTGGTCTTTGAGACTATCTCTGGAATCCCTCCAACCTTTGTTCCTATGACTGGAGCTTCACATGCCATAGCCTCGATTAATGTCAGTCCAAAGGGTTCCTGCCAAACCGACGGCAAGCAAAGAACAGAAGCTGTGGAGTAGGTCTTTCTTAAATCACTCACTGGAATCGAACCCACAAACACCACATGCCTCTCGATCCCTAGACTTCTGACCAACTTCATTAACTGTTCTTCGAAACCTCCCCTTTCAAATCCATATCTTCTTGGCCCCACTATGACTAGCTTAGCATCGGATGCTTCCCTCAGAACTAGAGGCATAGCCTTCACAAGAACGTCTACGCCTTTCTCGGCAGTTATTCTGCCCACATACAAGATAATGTGCTTTCTCTCAACGACCTCTGGGTAGAACACGTCAAGGTCTACAGCGTTGGGCACGACTTCAACTCTCTCACTCGGCATTCCCGTAGAGCCCACGATGCCCCTTTTCATGGCTCCACTAACCGCAAGAATCTTGTCAGCTTTCTGCGCAATGAACCTCTCAAGTCGAACATCCAGCTCGAAGGCGGTCCTAGCAAAACTGTTCTTCCACTCAGGCCTTATTCCCTCCCAGAGTTTCCAATTGTGGGCGGTGAAGACCAAAGGTTGCTTTAAGCGTTTCAAAAGAGACGCCACAGCGGGGAACTTGGTGTTGCAGTGAACTATGTCAACATCCAGTTTCTGGCAGAGGCGACGGCTTTTATACGCAAACATGAGATCGCTGTAAGCAAGCTTAATCATCGACTCGAAAGCTGGCATTTTAGACGGAAGCGTGAGCTTGTGATAGATGATTCCTTCAGTATTCTGTTCAGTATGCGACTCCGTCTGGACTGTGACTAAATGAACCTCTTCACAGTACTTGGTCAGGGCTTTTGAGAGACCATAAACTTGCGCCTCAATTCCTCCACCATAAAGAACGCCTTTCCCCGGAAGTATCGGAACCCATCCACTCGAAACCAAACACGTGTTCAGTTCTTCGCACCGTCCAGCGAAACCAATGTAGTTCGAAGGTCTTATTCAAAACATCTCTAAGCTACCGCGTTATTTATCGTTGCTTTGAGGCAAGGCACTTCCGAAGCGGCGAAGCTTATGCCCAATTCTTTTCTGTTATGGTTGCAGCCGATGAACCGCCAAAGGCGCCAGCGACCTAAGAACATAATTAAACAGCATCAAGGTGACAAGGAGGACAAACACGAAGACTAGGACCGTGTTGCCGGCTCTTTTTCGCATTTTGAAGTGAGCGACTAGAGTAATAATGGGATAGTTGAACAGGAGTAAAGTCGGCACAACAGGGAAATTCAGTGTCAGAAGAAAAGCAGTGGATGCATAGCCAATCAGAAGAGCAAGAACAGCAAAGCTCCTCTCATCTAAGAAGCTGAACGAATACTTGTTGCAATGAGTAACGCCGTGATTCAACTGAGCAACACCCTCAGTCGTCCTAAGTTCTCCAAGTTTTGCAACAAAGAAAAAGAAACCAATGGTTGCCAGTACTTGAAATGGAATCAAATATAGCGTTCGCCACAACAACCACTGGTCCATGTCTTTGCCTATCGGCGAAACAAGCACAGAAAGCAGCGCCCCAACAATAGTCCATGAAATAAGCAATCGGTTGAAACTGGTTCGTTGATGAAAGCACAAGGCAATTCCTACGAGAGAAAGCGCTAGAATAATAGGGTTTGCCAAGGCTCCGAAGAACCATGTGTCAATAAGAATGGGTAGTCTCGTCCAAAATGCGACCGCAAATTCAACTGGACGCGTGACTTCAAAGCCGGATGAGATGCCATATGGAGCAAACAGTTGCAAAGCCAAATCGCTCAACAGGAGGGCAGCTAGAACCGCGGATGTCACAAGGACGGCGGCAACTGCGAGTTTGAAACTTAGATTTCTCTGTTCCAATAAAGTAGTTAACAGGTAACACCCTAAAACCAGCAGGAAAAATAGACCTGACCAGTAGTGAACCAAGAAGACAACAGCCGCAGTTAAGATTGCCACAAAAAGCAACTTCAATCTCGTTTTCTTCTGGAGTCCAAGAAGTAAACCAAACATTACAAAGCCCAAAGCCATGTCAAGCCAATTCGCAAGCATTCCAGCGTGCATGGCAATAGTTGTTGTAAATGAAAACGTGGAGAAAGCGGCTGCTGTCGATGCCATCAGGACGCTCTTTTCTCCAATCTTCACAAACCAGAAGACGGCCAGAGCGTTCGCAACTATGGTTATGATTGGCATAAGTTCAACTACTACGTACGGCGACAGCTGACTCACGTTTCTTAAAAGATAGAGCGTTAAGTGGTAAAGAACCCGTACACTGTTTATCTCTTTTGCTAACAGTGCTGCCTGATATATGTCTTTGCCGTCAAGTGCTGTAAGAGTATAATAGTAGCCTAAAGAATCTGTTCCGACCAGACCAGGTTTCTGGCTTATGTAAGGATAATAGGCAATGAAAACACCGAGAACCAATGAGGTCAAGAGAACCGCTGCCGGCCCAAGCCGACCTGCTGAAGGATTTTGACCAACTGGGTTCTTGTGGCCAGCGGTGTTCTTCGGTGAGGTCTCGTTTCGAAGCGCAGTGGAGTTTGAAGAACCATACAAGGAGCGCTTCAGGTCAATCCATTTGTTCATTCTAATTCTGTTTCTTAGGCGTTTTGCAAGGGGCATCCAGACCCAAGAAAAAAGAAAGGCAATGAAGAGCCCAAGGATTAACGGATACGCAATGTAGAAAATCTGAAGTTCAACGAAAGCACCCTGCCAAGCCAATTTCAAATACGCTATGACATCGAATGGGTAAGCAACCCAGTGCACAAGAGACCAGACTTCAATTGGGACAAACAGACTAAAAAAGTAGATTAGAAAAAGCGTCATTCGAATTCTGCTCTGAGCTATGATCATGAGTAATACAAGGGAGCTTCCTGCAAAGGACAGGATGTACCCAGAGGTCAAGGTCAGAAACAAAAACTGATGGAACGATGGAATTAGTGCGGACTCAGCTAAGGCATGAAGTACAGCAAAAATATTCGAGATTATAAGAAGGAAGGAACCGACCAAAGCCACGTTCAGTAGCTGATTGATTCGACGAAAGCTTGGAGCGTCTTTGACAATATCCCTTGTTATGTAGATTACATACAGGGACCCAATCCAGAATAGCGTAGTCCAGAGTGGTGGTAGAAGGTCTATTTTAACAGTCATTTGGGTCGCGTAGAAGAAGTAGTGTATTGAAAAGCCGTTAGCAATGATGATGACTTCCATGAAGAGGTTGATCGCTAGAGCTGACAAAAAGAGGTACAGTCTCAAGTGCTTCGCCTTTTCACCGTAGTTGCGTTCACCGTCATTTCCAAGGCTCACCGTGCCGATCAGCTCTATGGGAGGATGAGAGTAGTCATCCACCACGGAGGCTCAAAGACGACGAGACCTTGTGCTCCTCTATAAATAGACATGATACTGAAAAAAGCGACGACAATAAGCGCAATTGTAATCAACGTTTTCCTGAGGCGAGACTTGGATTCAAAAATTCTGAGCAAGAATAGGGCTGCAGCAGCAGAGAGAGCTACAGTGATTACTTCCAGCGTCCGCAAGGGTTCGATGTAGTTCCCGTAAAGAATGTTCCCAAAAATGAATGCTAAAATCAATGGTGCGATCCATCCCAATGTGACCCAAAGATACCCTTCCAACGACTCTTGTCTCAGTATTCCGCCGAAAAGGGCTATAGCAGAGGCCTCCAGAATAAAGGCCGGAAAAACGAGGATCGATATTTGGCCTAAAGGAGATAGAGTTACATAGCGACCATAATAGCCCGTTTGGTAGGCTGGCTGGCCTGTTGTCAGCAATCGTGCAATCTGTGTCAAGATCCAAGTTGCATCCGTACCGTATATAATGAAGCCATAGAAATACCATAGAGCAAACGTTAAGACAGATAGAGACAGAGAAAATCTAATGAACGTATCCGTATTCACACTGAAAGAGAACCACTTCTTTTTCTCTCGGATTCGCTGCTGAACTTCTAAGAAGTGTTTGCTGAGATAAATACCTGCTAGGCTGGTCCCCAGAAAGAAGGTGGACATGTGATGCGTCAAGACCACTGCAAAAATCGTGCAAAGTGCGAACGTCAAGTGTTTTGGCTTTCTGGTCTTGTAGGCCTTAACTGTAGCATACATTGCGACCAAGTAAAAGAGTGCACCAACGGTTTGAGGGCAATAGTGAAGCGGAAAAAAGCCATTCGTGTTCAGTAACGTAAAGAGGAATGCCGACACCATTCCAATCCTTTCATTAGCCAGTTCTTTGAACAGGAGGTAGATGACGACTAGATCTAAGATGAATATGGTTGTTGGTGCCCATTGATAGAATGTGTAGAGAGGAATCCCGCCTTGAGTGAACAGATAGGCCAAGATAAATGATACGGGCCATCCTCTGGGATAGCGGCTTGAGAACAATTCGAGACCTTCAGGTGAGAGAATCCCATACTTTCGCCACACTGTATTTCTATAGATCATACTCCACGTGTCCCCAACGGCTGGAAGAGGAGAGATTATGGCTAAAACACTTCTCATAGAAATAATCATCATGATACATGATATCAAAAATGGAATTCTGAATTTCTTTGCTTCTAGGCGCGTAAGCATGTAACTACTAGCAACTATCATTATTGCAATGCCCAACCAGTACCATATGGGAACAACACGCTCTATCGACTCACCGAAGTTTGTAGATGGCGTTATGTGCACATCTAGTGTTAGAGAAACCATAGTCAGGGCGAAACCAAACGAGACTAAAGACAAAGTGACATACATCTCTAACTTTGGAATCAGCGAGAAGGCGTTCAGTATTTTGCTGAAGAAGAGAGTATTGCGCGCGGGGCGTCGATCTGACATTTGCCTGGATTATCCTCATTCTTATTAATTCTCTTCGGATATATTTCCATTATGCGAGAGAAGTACAAGATATGCCACAATGTCCTTCAAAGAGCCAGAAGAATAACCAGAATAATCGTCTTTGTTGGTGTGTTCCTAATGCCTGGCTCAGTTGAGAACATGGCACCGCAGATCAAAGCAACGACTTCGTATGAAAAACCATCTCAATCCAGTCTATGGATTAATACCGATGCCAGCAATGGTTTGATCGACACGCGTTTTTGGAGTCTGGCAACAAATAGCCAACATAGTGTAATAGCGCCTTTTCCGCATAATGCTTGGCACGTCTATGCAATAGGTAATCGATGGAGTATTCGAACGAATCTGGATGCAGGTGAAGGGGATTTCTTAAGGCGCAGGCAGGGGAGCTGGGAGTGGAGCAACATGATGTTAAGAGAGAACAACGGCAATGCAAGCATAACCTTTGCAGGATTCAGGATTTTTCAACCCAATAAGTGGATTGCTGGCGATTTCGAGAGTCATTTTTTTGTTCCATACAACGTTACAGGTTATGTTGCCGACATATCTATGTCTGCAATTCCACTTGGCTACATTAGCAATCTTAGTGCGTACGTGAAGTCGGATTTCCAATTTGCAGACGATGTCGTAAACTACCAAACCGGCGATTATGGTTGGCGAACTGGAAATGGTACGGCCTCATGGAACAGCTCTATGCAAGCAATAGTTGCGCAGAGCGTTTCACAGAAGGGATACACTGCTTTGGCGACAAGGTTGAGACCTGACACAACTGGTACCTGGACCTTTACCTACACTATTTGGGATTCTTCCTCCTCCTTCTACACGTGGATGACAGACAAGAGGAGTCTCGATAATGCGACGCATGGCAGTCTACCGACGACATCCACTAATGTTTATGGCGCTTTGGCTTACAATAACACAAGCACGACCAATGGAACGTACAAACTCCACTTTACAGCCTACATAGCGTTTGGGGGCTCGATGAACGAACTCTCTTCAAATCTAGGCAATTTAACAGTTCTAGATCCATTGCAAAGCTACACTGACACTAACCAATACTGGTATGAAGCTTACACCAAATATTCGGCCTTAAATTTCGGCAATGATAATCTCAATAGACTATATTATTGGAGCAAACACCTCATAAGCGTCGCACATTACGGTAAAAGATACTTTGGTGCAGGGTTTGAATACCAAAATGGTTACCTAAACTATTGTCAAGATTCCGCTTATGGTGTTCTCAACTCTTTGGCCGGGGGATTATGGGACAACGCAAAGAGATACCTTGATAACGTCCTAACATATGCAGTAGATACAAATCCCAACGGGTATGCTGATGGGTTCAATTCTGGGACACCATATAAAACTACGAACCTAGTGACCTGGACCTTAACCATGTTTCAGACCGAAATGCCCAGTGCAGGCACTGTTCGATCAAGCTTGGACTTTTTAGATTCTGCTGTGAGATACATCGCGTACTCTGGAAATACAACCTTTGCTCGAGTCAACTGGTCAAAACTTACAAAGATGATAGAGGCAGTGCAGGGGGCAGTTACGGCAACCGGGGTGTTGCCTTTAACCCGAGATACTGAGGATTCTGACTCGAGTCTGCAATGCAACATCATCTATTATCATGTGTTAAAGGAGTTCTCAAAGATTAGCCATTTGATCGGTGATTCAACATACGCTTCTTCACTTGAAAATAGAGCGGTGACGCTAAAAACCCAGTTGAATAAGGAGGTTGGCTATGGCGGTTTATGGAGCAGCTTAAACGGTTACTTCGTTAACAGTAGTAATGTTTCTCCAACAGACCCAAATCCTTCGTTGTGGCTCTGGCATAACGCTGAAGCAATACATTATGATGCCCCTGATTCACATACGAAGAAACTGCAAATTCTCTCTGCTATAGCAAGCAAGTTGGAAGGAAAATACGGGTTCTATAGCACGCAAACACTTCCTTGGTCTAGAACAATCTGGTACATGAAACTGTATGAATTAGCGAAAGCCTACGCTTCCATGGAAGATGCATCGAAAATAAGTGGAATTGTCTGGTCATACGTAAACAATCCTTATTCGGGTTTAACGAACGCTACCCCTTCTACAAGGCTTAATTTCCCGGAATTTTGGGTAGACAGCGGTGTTACTTGGGCCTATGATTTTCAATACGTTTGGAGTAGCAGTTTCGTGTCTTTAGCTTCTGAGGTTCTTTTGGGGATAAGACCGGACATACACAATATCAACATCCAGCCCATCAAGCCCACCAATGTATCGAGCATAACAGGCATAAATATGCAAGCTAGAGATGCCATGTGGAATGTCAGCATTTCTGGATATGGAAACTACGTAGACACTATCACGGTTGACGGCACAACTTTGAGTTCAAGAGTAATACCGTCAGCCTACTACATCGGCAATCACACTATAGAAGTCACGTTAGGCAGCAACAGACCCCTTAATCCATTTTTAGTTGAGACAACAGGACGATTATCCTCGGTAAAATATGATTCCAACGTACTAATTGCGATGCTCAGCTCTCCTTCTGGAAGTGCAACAACCACAAAGATTTATGTCGGTGACAAAGATGAACCCTATTGCATCTGCGGTGTTGCGTACAATCTGACAAGCGATTACCTCGAAGTGAGTAGAACCCTGACGTTGACGGCACGATCCGTGACAGAAATTAGTGTTGATTTCAACATGTTATTGCTTGGAATGAGGTATCAATCCGTCGCAAACGGAAAGATTATCTCCGGAACACAAAATGGCATCTTACGACGACTCTCAGTGAAGATTTCATCGGTTGGAGACAGCCAAACCATTATACAGATTTATACGAACGGGCATCTACCGCGGATTGTGAAATTAAACGATGCTTACCTCGATCCTTCCCAGTACACCTATAATCAATTAACCAAAATCTTCACTTTGACTGTCTCCTTCACAGGTGAGTGTAAAATAGACATGTTTTTTGCCTTCACAGATATGGAAGTCGTTGCACTTGCGGGTATGTGTGCCTTTTCAGGATTCCTAATGGTCCTTCGAAATCTTCTCATCAAGATTAGATATAAAAAGC
>Ga0315310_10000126_pt1 | contig 52153 bp, 47 predicted proteins | sample TDP5_MG_FD_203630 | JGI IMG/M metagenome (GOLD analysis project Ga0315310, IMG submission 203630) | Freshwater sediment microbial communities from Lake Towuti, South Sulawesi, Indonesia - TDP5 | ecosystem: Environmental > Aquatic > Freshwater > Lake > Sediment | place: Indonesia: South Sulawesi...
AACCTGGGATGGCAAAGACGACTTAGGTCGTAGTCTCAGTGCTGGTATCTATTTCTATCAATTTTCTACCGATGAATTTAAGGATACAAAGAAGGCGGTACTCCTGAAGTAAAACAGAGCATGGCACAAAGCATAACAAATAAATATAGGTTTGCACTTACCCCTTGACAATTATCATATTTTCGTTATACTTAAGTGTAACAAGGAGGATTATATGCTTCATTTATTGTCGCTTCTCTTAATCATCATGGGTGGTTTGAGGGTTTCATTCGTGGAAAAGACTACCTACGAAAAGACGTCACTGCAATCACAAAATGGTATTTATAAAGTCATTCCTACTCATCATCCAGGTCTTGAAATAGTCATTGAAAAGGCTTCTTTATACAAAGGAACCCAGTTAGTTTGGACCAAAGAATGTCGAGGTGAAAACCATTTCTTCGTCAGCAATAAAGGAACCACCGTAGGCATTATTTCTCGAGGTGAAGATGTAACTTTATGCTTTTATGATGAAATAGGCACTCTAAAATCCAAAACAGAAATCAATTCCTTCCAAGGCGGCACCTTCACAATTGATGGTGACCGATTCTTTGCCTTGTCAGGTAGTGACGGCTTATTCCTCTTTACTAATGATGGTGAATCCATTAATAGATTCGGAATTTGCAATGCCTACGCCTTCTCATCAAACGGTGATATTGTCGCTAAGGTTAATCAAGACAATCTCGTAGTTTATACAGGCAAGAAAAAAATCTTTGAATTAACATTGCCTTCCCCTTACATTCGTGCTATGGTTATGTCCCTTGATAGCCGCATCCTATCTCTCATTGATAATAGAACTCTCATCGTCTTCGATTTAACCAAGATGAAAGAGCTCTACCAAATTGAAATGAAAAATCCCACTGTCTTGGCAATTGCTGATGATGGAAATCTAATTGCCTGTGCAAGTGAAGAGCGGGATAGAACAAGTCTGGTAACTACTTATTTATACAATTTGAATGGAGAAAAGGTCTGGGAATGGTCAATTAAATTTACCAAGGATTATGAGACTATCTACCGTATTGTTCTTACCCAGAATAACTACTTGAATATCTATGCAACTGATGACCTGCACCGTTTTACAATCGAAAAGGAGGATTAAAATGTTGCTCGTGGCGTTTTTGATAATACCAACTTGTCTCTGGTCAGTGGGTTGGCCACTTTCACCCCAGGACCAGGTTCATCCAATAGGAAACAACTGGGGAGAATTTCAGGATTATAGTGGTACACCCGGCAGCTCTTATCTCCATAATGGCACCGATGTCATGGGTATAACCTCTGGAAGACCAGTTTATGCTGTAGCAAAAGGTTATGTAAAGGCCTGGCTGACAATCCAAGCTGAATTACACTGGCGTCTGGCAATTGGTGATGCGAGGGCTCCAGATTCCTGTAATGGTTGGCTTTATGCCCATATTGATACGGGCCGATTTCATCTGAATGTTGGTGACAGTTGTAATGCTGGCGATCTCATCGGTTACCTGGTGCCCTGGCCAAATACTGGACAACCTGTCAATTTTCACCACTGCCATTTTGCCCGTATAAGAAATGCGGGAACTACCTGGAATTCAAACTGGCTTTTTGTCCAAAATCCAGTCTGTGTTTTTGCACCAAATACTGATACTATCAAACCCGCATTTGAGAATGCGACAGGCACACAACTCTTTGCCTTCTGCCGTGATAATACATCAACCTATCTAAGCCCTAATAGTCTAAATGGCAATGTAGATATAGTTGTCCGCGTATATGACAGAACCGGCTATACGACTGGCTATGCAACCTGGGATAGACTTATTCCCTACAAAATCGAGTACCGAATGCGTGGGCCGGTAAGTATACCGACTACAAGATTTATGATCTTCAACGGACTTCTGAACTATTCCAACTCGTATTGTGTAGTTATTTTTAAAGACGATGCTACCTGTAATTCTCGTGGGGATTATAGTAATCGTGTTTACTACTTTATCATTACAAATACCGACGGAGATAGTTTAATTGAGACAACCGATGTGAATGGCCGATGGCAGACTACAAGTTATCCAGATGGCACTTACTGGGTAATAGTCACTGCCTATGATGTCTATGGTAATTATAAGACCGATAGCATGCAGGTTGTTGTGAATAACTATGGTATGGTTGAAGACCGCACTATCAACTTGAAACTTGAGCCGGGTATCAGTCCGACATTAATTTCCAGCCATGGAATCCTCAATGTCTGTCTGCCGAATGAAACAGGAACCCCGGTTATTATGGAAATCTTCGATGTGTCCGGAAAGAAAATTACTTCAATTAATTTAGAAAAAGGCAAATCGAATTTTATCTATGTTCCCGTAGCTGGTCTTGGTCTTTCTAAAGGTATCTATTTCGTTCGAATCGAGCAGAACGACCTGAATATTTCTAAGAAGATTATTGTAGTGGAGTAATTATTGAATTTGGTGTCTTTATAATACCTGCAGAAGAGGACTAAAATTATATCGTTCGTTGAACGATCAACTCTTTTAATTGCGGGCTTGAATTAAGTAAAGTCCTGATCACCTGGGCATCACGGAAATATCGCTCAACAGGATAGTCCTTCATATAGCCATAGCCCCCATAAATTTGAATTGCCGAGGTGGTAATTTCCGCAACTGCTTGGTTTATAAAATATCGGGCAATCGCTGATAGTTTTGTATAATCCTTCCCTGCATCCCGAGTAAATGCTGTATCATAGATTAATAGGCGTGCTGCCTCAATTTTTGTTGCCATTTCTAAAATTTTTTCCCTAATCATACCAAAATTAATAATAGGCGCACCAAACTGAACACGAGTTTTCGCATATTTAATTGCATTTTCTAAAGAACCCTCAGCAATACCAAGACCAATTGCGGCAAAACAGATATGCACAAAGCTCTTAATTTCTTCCAAAATTTTTGTCCCCCTATTTGGTTCACCAATAATATTGGTCTTGGGAATTATACAATTATTAAAAACTACTTCACAAATACCTGCTGATTTCATTCCTATTATATTACTATTTTTCTTGACTTCATAGCCGCTTATATTTTTGTCAAATAAAAATGGGGTCAGCTTATTTTTATTTTCTAAAACAGGTGTGATGATAATAAAGGGTCCACCCCCATCGCCATTCAATAAGATTGGATTGCGTCCATTGATTAAATAATTCTCCCCTTCGAGTTTAATCTGCAACTCATTCGTTGATACCTCAGCAAATCCGCCGATGATTTCTCCTGTCGAGGCAATAGGTAGATATTTTTTCTTCATCTCGTCATTGCCGAACTTTAATATTGGATAAACAAAGAGTCCATTATGGACAGAAAGAATTAAAGCGATTGAGGCGCAGGTCTTACTTATTTCTTCAAAGACAACAACGAGTCCAGTTGTATCTAATGCCACACCTCCATAATTTTCTGGGATGACTGCGCCAAGCATGCCCATTGTCGCAAGACTTTTTAATTCGTCCCGTGGAAATCTTTCATTTTTATCAAGTTCATCAACCTTTTGTGAAATTACATCACGGGCGAATTTTCTTATTTCATTCTGGAGTAATGTTGCCTCTCGATTAAGTTCCATCATTACCCCTCTCTGCCCTCTTTGCACCTATTTCCCTGATGATTTCCAATGCAATAACACCCCTCTGAATTTCGTTCGTTCCTTCATATATTTGAGTAATCTTTGCATCACGTAACATCTTCTCTACATTATATTCTCGAAGTAAACCATAAGGACCTAAAATTTCGATTGCCTCTAAGGCAACCTTCATCGCAATATCAGAGGGATAAAGTTTGGAATATGATGCCGCCTTACTAATATGCCTTGCCCCAGAATCAATCATGCGTGCCGCAGCATATGTTATGGCACGCGCCGCCTCTATATCGGTTGCCATATCTGCCATCATTCTTTGAATATACTGGTCGTTTAAAATATTTTGCCTATTGATAAAATCTAAAACTGTTTCATATACTCCCTGGGCAATACCGAGTGCGATTGCCCCAACACCTGGTCTTGCCCGGTCAAAATTTCTCATTACATAGATGAATCCTGCCCCTTCCTTTCCCATTAGATTCTCTTTTGGCACTTTACACTCTTCAAAGATAAGTTCGGTTGTAGTTGATGCCCGAATACCCAATTTGTTTTCTTCTCGACCAAAGCTGAATCCAGGCATACCTTTTTCAACAATTAAGGCTGAAATTCCTCGGGCGCCACGTGTCTTATCGGTTGATGCCAAAATAACATAGATATCAGCAATCCTTCCATTTGAGATAAATTGTTTTATGCCATTGAGGATATAATAATCCCCTTCTTTTCTTGCTGTCGTCTGAATGTTTGCAACATCACTTCCTGCCTGTGCCTCGGTAAGACCAAAGGCGCATAGTTTCTCACCTGTGGCAATTTGTGGGAGATACTTCTTCTTCTGTTCCTCGCTGGCAAAATAGATGATGGGTCCGGAGCCCAAGGCGCCAACCGCATAGGCGGTTGCCACACCAGCACAGACCCTGCTCACTTCTTCGCAGGCAATACACATATCTATAATCCGGGCACCTGTTCCACCATATTCTTTGGGAATAAAAATTTTAAATAGCCCCTCTTTGCCCATCTCCTTTATAATTTCTTCTGGAAATTCAGCCGTTCTGTCTAATTCATCACGCATTGATAGAATTTTTTTTTCGGCAAACTTTTTAACCTTTTGTTTCAATGCCTCTTCCTCTTCGGTTAAAAAATATTCCACTATACCTCCATGGTAAAATGTCTAAAATTATTTGTCGCAACGAGCAGGCTCGTTGCACTCATATTAAATTGGGTTAGAAATAGTATCTGAAACCTAAACCGCCTTCGAAATCAAAGTCGGTACTTGGTATTATATTCACGACAGGATATAACTCCAGAAACAGACCAAAACGTGAGAAGTTATATTCAATACCGCCTCCCATTCGTATTCCAATATTAATTTCTGCCTCACCCTGGTCGTTTTCTAACAACAGCAATCTACCACCAAGCCCAAGATATGGTGTTAAGTTTCTTATTTCCCGTGTTGTTCCCTCAAATTCATCCTGCCATCTCAATGTTGTTGGAAACAAAAACTGGTAATCACAGGTTATATGCAATTTTGCATTTTCCCGAAAGAGGGACCATCCAGCATTTACTGCAACTGCATTATTTTTACTAAATAAATACTTACCGGTAAATCCCGTAGGGCTGCCAATGATAATACCGATACTATAATAATATCTTTGGGCGAATGAAACTAAGGGAACAATCAGGGTAAATAGTGTTATTATTTTTATAAAGGAATTCTTCATTTCGTTCGGGACGGCGACCCTCAAAATCGGTTGTCTTGAATGCTTGAATCTATTATACATTGTCAATCCTCAATGGCATCAGGAGATATAAAAGATTTTCGGTGGTCTTTGATTTTACCAAGGCGGCCGTAGATGGTGAGGTTAGATTAATTATAAGCGTATCTGATGCAATATGTCGTAGTAGTTCTAAAAGAAATCCAGCATTAAACCATATACTGAGCCTCTCGCCTTCATAAACGCAAGGAATTTCTTCCCTTGCCTCCCCAATGTCAGGCGCAGAGGCGAACAATATGGTGCTCTTTTCGTGAAAGTCAAATTTTACATTTTTTATATGGGGGCTGGCAACCAATGATACCCTTTTTAATGCACCATCAAGGAGTTCTTTCTCAACTGTAAAGGTTCCAACAAAGGTTTTTGGGATAACCCCTTCATAATTGGGATAAGGACCTTCGATGAGCCGCGAGACAATAGTTGTATCCATAAATTTTAGTCCCACCATTCGCTCTTCAATATAGAATTCAATCTTTTCCTCGGGTTTATCTATATCAATTAAATCGAATACCTTTGTTCCAACAATCAATTCGCCTTGGGTTTCTTTTAATTCTTTTTTATGGAGGGCTAATCGTGCACCATCAGTGGTTACTAATTTCAACTCATTATCTTTCATCTGGACAAGAACACCATTCATTGGTCTTCGGCTTATATCCTTTGAAACCATAAATATTGTTGAATCAACCATCTCTTCAAACTCACCAATACTCAATTGAAACCATTTCTTTTCAGGAAACTTAGGAATTTCTGGAAATTCTTGATAATCTAATGTTGGAATGTTAAATTGGGCATTCCCGGCATTTATTTGTAGATTCAACTCCTTTAATTTAAAGGTTAGTTCATCAACATTTGCTTCCCGTGTTATTTCAAGAATTTTCTTTCCCGGTATTAAAATCTTACCTTCGTCTTTTACTTCAGCTGAAATAACTTTTTTTATAAAAATATCTAAGTCGGTTCCTTCAATTGAGAGTTTTTTATTTTTTGTGGCACTCATAATGACATTCTGTAAAACTGTATAGGTGCTTTTGGGAGGAATTAGTTTTACTACGCCATTGAGTGTTTTTTCTAAAACACCTTTATTTATTTTAAATTCCATTTTACCTCCTTAATAATAACATCATAAGAGATTAATATATTTTATTAGCTGATGTTGTTGTCTCGGGGATATGTTAATAAAATAGAAAAGGTATGATAATCTGAGATTATTAGACCTTGCCTTTGTTGATATCCTTGTTGATTTCATATAAATAACAATTAGATAATTCTTTAAATAGAAAAATTTCCACACCTTGTCAACCCTTTATCCTATTAGTTATCCTCTCTAACTTTTGAGCAAATTCTGCATCAATGTGATTTAAACTTTCGATCTTCTCTATTGCATGAATAACTGTGCTGTGGTCCTTGCCACCAAAAAATTCACCAATCTCTGTTAACGAGAGGTTTAGTATGGTTCTAGTTAAATACATAGAGATTTGTCGCGCCAATGCAAGTTTTTGTGTCCGCTTCGGACCTTTTATGTCCATTTCAGTAAAACCGAATTCACTGCTAATCACCTTAAGAATTGCCTCCTTTGTTATATTTTTATTGGTGCCCAAAAGGTCTTTCAAGACCTCCTCGGCAAGACCCTCGGTGACATCTTGTCCAGACAAAGAAGATAATGCAAGTAGTCTTATCAAATATCCTTCCAGTTCACGAATATTCGACTTCACCCGAGATGCAATATAATATGCAACATTTGTTGGCAATTTCACATTGTCTTTCTCTGCTTTCTTTTGCAGAATGGCAATCCTGGTTTCAAGGTCCGGGGGTTGAATATCAACCACTAAACCACCCTGAAAACGAGAAGTCAACCTTTCCTCAAGGGTAAGGAGATCTTTTGGAGGACGGTCTGAGGTAATGACTATCTGTTTACCCTGACTATATAAATAGTCAAAGGTATGAAATATCTCTTCTTGCAATCGTTCCTTGCCATAAAGGAATTGAATATCATCAATGAGCAAAATATCCTTAGTTCGATACTTTTTCTTAAAGGTCATCTGCTGGGTCTTCTGTATGGCATCAATCAATTCATTCATTATACTCTCCGCCTGTGTATAATAGACATTCAGGTCTTTATATTGCTTATGCACAAAATTGCCGATTGCCTGCATTAAATGTGTTTTGCCGAGTCCAACACCACCATATAAGAATAGCGGATTGTAAGCCTGACCAGGTGCCTCGGCAACTGCCAGAGCAGCTGCATGGGCAAACTCATTATTTTTTCCGACAACAAAATTTTCGAAGTTATATCTCTCTTGAAGTTTTGTGCCATCCTGGGAGATAAAGAAGCGTTTTTTCTTCTTTATAGGTCGGTCTCCTTGCTGTTTTGCAGCCTTAAATGCGAGTCTCATCTTATTACCATTCAGATTATTTATTGCCTCTTCAAGTATATTGAAATAGTGCTGCTCAATCCAATCAATGAAAAGTCCATTAGGAAATTCAACCAAGAGAACATCATCTTTCAACTCAACACCTTTGCTTGACCCAAACCAGGTGACAAACGATTGAGAATTGATTTTCTCTTTGATATAATTTAAGATATTATCCCAGGCAATTTTTGCTTGTTCATTCATATTTCAATTATCCACACTAATCCACAAAATTATCCACATCCCCGCCGATAATAACTCTTGAAAAATCAATCTTTTCTGTGGGTTTAAAAAAATTTTTTGAATTTTATTTTTCATGGCGAGACAATTCTATATAAAAAAAGACAAAAGTCAAGAAAAAAGTAAATTCACATGAAAAATTTCTGGCACAAAAATTGCATTGGTTAAAAATTTCAGCCATTTCCCATGCCGGTGTGGAAAAAATTTCAATTAAAGGAACTTTTAGTTATTAAAAAAGTCTCATTCAGACTATAAATATCCTCTGGACCTTTTATCTCTAAAATCTTCATTCCCAATTTTTGCGCAGGGACCAAATCTATCTCAAATCGGTCGCCAACAACCAAACATTCCTTAAATTTAACACCGATTTTATCTGCAACCCTTTTATAAAATCCTGGGGCAGGTTTTATGATTTTGAAGCTGTTATATGTGAATACATAATCGAATAGATCATACAATTCTAATGCCCTGAGAATACGTTCTGTCTGAACATTATTGTTATTGGTAAGGACTGCAAGTTTATAATATTTTTTCAAATTTTTCAGTGCCATCTTCAAATTATCGTCGGATATGAGATAATCTCCTGGATTAAAGAATTTTATATTCTCCTCATGCCAGACCTCGATAGGAATTCCAAAGGAGAGCAGGGTCAGGGTATAGGGAACAGCATAGCCGCGCTCTTTTTTTAATTCATTACGCTTCTCTTCAACAACCTTTTTCGCTTCTGCAAAAACGAGCTTTTTATATTTGGCTAATGTATGGTAAGCCGCTTCTGTAAACTTCTGACAGACCAACTCACTCTTGTATAAAGTTCCATCTAAATCAAAGATAATGACTTTAATCATTTAATCGTGAATATCGCAAGCTGTAATTTAATCGGCATCTTTCTATATTATTATTTTGATTCGGTAATTTCCGAGCCTTCGACACTCCGTTTCAATAGCCTCTCCCAGATTCTATCTACCTCTGCCTGAAACTCCTTTATGGGAATATCATTCTGCCATTTAAATAGATGCCCAAACCTACCCTGCATCTGCATAAATTCAGTAACTGGTTTCTTTTCTTTCGGTTTTAAGGTGATGCGGTATCTTCTATTTTCATACTCATACAAGGGCCAGACACAAGTTTCAACCGCCATCCGTGATACTGCGATTGTCTTTTCTGGTGTATATGCCCAGCCGAGCCGGCATGGCGAATAGATGTTGATAAATGAAGGACCATCGGCATCGAGCGCCTTGCGCACCTTTGTTACCAGGTCATTCCAGTAACCGATCGTTGACTGGGCAGCATAAACTGGCTCGTGGGCAATGACAATCTCGGTAAGATTTTTCCTCGGTTGTAATTTTCCTGGAATTTTTTTGCCGGCAGGTGATGTTGTCGTATGGGCACCATAGGGGGTTGCTGAAGAGCGCTGAATACCCGTGTTCATATATGCCTCGTTATTATAGCAGACATAAAGAACCCTGTGCCAGCGTTCGATCATACCTGAGAGTGCCTGCAACCCGATATCATAGGTTCCACCATCACCACCAAAGGCAATAAACCTCATCTCCTTTGAGATTTTACCCTTTTTCTTGAATGCCTTATATGCAGCCTCCACGCCTGCCATCGTCGCCGCAACATTTTCAAAGGCACTATGGATATAAGGAATATTCCACGCCGTATAAGGATAGATTGTTGAAATAACTTCAAGGCAACCAGTAGCCGCACCTACAACAACCGGTTCTTTTGCTGCCAAAAGAACCATCCGTGCCGCAATTGTTGCCCCGCACCCAGCACATCCACGATGACCACCAAGGAACTTCTCTTCCTGCTGAGCCAATTCTTTGAGCGATACCATTATTCCCCCCTTACTCCATAGTAAACAATATCTTTATCAACCTTATTAGATTTATGAATCATGAGCAAATCGTCAAATACTGCCTCAATTTCTTCAATGCTGATATCCCTACCACCAAGTCCATAGATATAGTTTTTTAGTAATGGCCTCTTATTAGATTCAAAAAGAATTGAACGGCATTCACTATAGAGATGTCCACCGAGTGTGGAGAGTGTGTCCGCCCGGTCCATTATTCCTAAAACCTTTGCCTTTGTAATTGTCTTGAGCATCGCCTCTTTTGGGAATGGGCGATATATTCGGCATCTAATAAGTCCGACCTTCTTTCCTTTTTCCCTTAGCCTTTTTATCGCCACCTTTGTAGTACCGCCGGTTGAACCCATTGCCATTACCGCGACCTCTGCATCATCCATCATAAACTCATCAATGATGGGATAATACCGACCAAATCTATCACCAAACTCCTTTTGAACCTTTTCAATAATTGGCAGGGTATGATTCATTGCATCAATCTCTGAACGTTTATGTTCAAAATAGTAATCCTGTAAATCCAAGGCACCCAGGGTTATGGGGTCTTCGACATTCAGAAGTGAATACCTTACCTTCCTTTCACCGAGAAATTTCGGGACCTCGGCATCGTCAACCAATTCAATCCGCTCCATTCCATGGCTTATAATAAACCCATCGGTTGTAACCATTGCTGGTAGAAGTGCCTCTTCAGACATCTTCACTGCCATAATTGTTGAATCATAGGCCTCCTGGGTATTTTCAGAAAAAATTTGAATCCAGCCAGAATCCCTTGAGGCAAGAGAGTCTGAATGGTCACAATGGATGTTGATAGGACTGGAAAGTGCACGATTGACCAAACAGATAACCATTGGTAATCTCAAACCAGCACCGATGAAGAGTATCTCATGCATTAAGGCAAGCCCCTGGGATGCAGTTGAGGTCATCACTCGAGCGCCAGCAGCCGCGGCACCAACACATGCGCTGATTGCTGAATGCTCGCTTTCTGCAGGCACAAATTCGGTCGTCACCACACCATCATGCACAAATGAGGCGAATAATTGAACAACCTCGGTTGCCGGGGTGATTGGATAGGCGGCAACAACATCAGGATTTATCTGCCTCATTGCCTCAGCCATTGCCTCATTTCCGGTTCTTGCGACGATCATTTTTCCTCCCTTACCATAGTAATCGCCCTTATCTTTGGCGGGCATTCCTCAGCGCAGATGCCGCAACCTTTGCAATACCGATAATCAATACCCTGAACCTTGCCGTCCTTGATTATAATCGCAGTATCTGGACAGTATATCCAGCAGATAAGACAGTGCGTACATTTTTTTGGATCCCAGATAGGTTTATCACTACGCCAATCCCCGGTCTCAAATTTTTTACTTGTTCCGCCTTCTAAGACCAAACCGATAGGTATTTCCTTCCAGCCTTTCTTCTCTTTTTTCATTCTTTGACCTCCTCATAGGCCCTGATGATTGCCTTGATATTTCCTTCAACAACATCAGGACGGGTCGGAAACTTATGTTCCAGACGAATTTTTACTGATTCAAGCATTGCTTTAAAATCTAAAATTTTGGAAACCCTTATCAAGGCACCGAGCATTGGTGTATTTGGAATGTCACGTTTAAGAATATCCTTGGCAATCTTACTTGCATCAACTACATAGACTTTTTGCTTATCTAACTTCAATTGGTTTTTTATCTCTTCAGCAGTCTTCTGCGTATTTACCAATATAACGCCATCCTCTAATAAACCTTCAGTTACATCAATGGTTTCCATCAATGTGGCATCTAAAATAACCACAATATCTGGTGTTCTAATCCCACAATGTTGAAGGATTGGTTCGTCAGAAACTCGATTAAAGGCAAAGACCGGTGCACCCATTCTCTCCGGTCCATATTCGGGAAATGCCTGTATATACTTACCTGTTTCAACTGCGGCATCGCCAAAGAGTAGCGCTGCAGTCTTTGCACCTTGTCCACCCCTGCCGTGCCATCTTATCTCAATCAGCGCCATTTCATTACCCCTTTCGGGTTCTATTATAGCCAAAATTTGACCTGAGTCAAGAAAAGATGGTAAATAGATTTAGAATTAATAAGGGGCTTGAAGGTCCGCAAAAATTTAGATGGATAAATAGAACAGATTAAAAAATTAAAATGTGCGAAATATTTTAACTGGAACCTTGACCAGGAGGGAACGGGCTTCTCTCTTCCTCTTTTTTCTTTTCCTCTATATTCCTCTTTATACGCTCTTCCCGTGCCCTTTTATCAGCACTTTGAATAAGCAAAGAGATAATCCAGAATAGAAAAACCACACCGATTGCTATTAAGAGAATTATCAGCATTTAACCTCCTTTTTTCGGTTAAAAAATTGAGACCCAAACATGAATTAACATGGATTTATTATATACCAAAAATGTCAGATGTCAATAATATGAATACTGTTTCAGAAACCTTTAACATAAGTATTGACAAATGCCATTTTTAGGATATACTCAATTTTTGAATGGCAAAGGGTGTTCTAATTCTTGAGGATGGAACAACAATTGAGGGGATAGGTTTCGGAGCTGAAAAAGAAGTTTTTGGTGAAATTGTCTTCAATACCTCAATGTCTGGCTACCAGGAGGCATTTACCGACCCTTCTTATGCCGGACAGATTCTTATCATGACCTTTCCCCTTATTGGCAATTATGGTTTTCGACAGAAATTTTGTGAATCAGAAAGAGTTCAAATCCGCGGGCTCGTTGTAAAAGAGCCCGCTTTTTTTTCGAGTCGTGGCAAGAATATCATTAGATACATAACCAGCGCAAATATACCAGCAATATATGGTATAGATACAAGGGCATTAACCTTGAAGATTAGATATTATGGCACAATGAAGGCGATGCTGGTTAATTCCTCTAAAGAAATAGATTATGATAAATTTCTTGAGAAGGTCAGAAATAGCCCTCATCCAGATACGGAAAACCTGATTAAGAAAGTTTCCTGCACAAAGATTATTATGCATGGAAAAAATTCCAAGAAGAGAATTCTACTGATAGACTGCGGTGTGAAGAGGAGTATTATAGATAATCTCTTAAGATATGCACAGGTAATTCAAGTTCCTTCGGATACAAATTTCGAAAAGATTAATGGACTGAAACCAGCAGGTATTGTCATTTCAAATGGTCCTGGCAATCCTGAACATCCTGAGGTTGTTTCAACCGTGGTCGAGACAATAAAGCAATTGATCGGTCATTATCCAATATTCGGCATCTGCTCGGGACACCAGCTCCTTTCAATCGCACTTGGCGCCCACACCTATAAATTAAAATTTGGGCACCGGGGTGCCAATCATCCAGTAAAGAACTTAAAGACTAATAAAGTCTTCATCACATCGCAAAATCATAACTATGCAATCATGCCTGATGCAAATCTCAAAGATATTGAATTTGACTGGCTCAATGTTAATGACGGCACGATTGAAGGCATGTTCCATAAGAGATTGCCCATCTTCTCGGTTCAATTCCATCCTGAGGCATCGCCTGGTCCTTATGATACATCATTTCTCTTCAAAAAATTTATTGAACTGATCGATGCCAAAACGCACTGATTTACATAAATTACTCATCATCGGTTCTGGCCCTATTGTGATTGGGCAGGCAGCGGAATTCGATTTCTCCGGTTCACAGGCAAGCCGCTCATTGCGTGAAGAAGGCTACAAAACGATAATCGTCAATTCCAATCCAGCAACAATCCAGACCGATTTAGAAACTGCAGACATCGTCTATATTGAACCACTCTGCCTCGATGCCTTGGTGAAGATTATCGAAAAGGAGAAACCTGAAGGACTCTTGCCAGGATTCGGTGGCCAGACTGGACTCAACCTTGCCCATGAACTGGCATCAAAAGAAATTTTAAATAAACTAAATGTTGAACTGCTCGGTTCAAATTATCAGGCGATCGAGATGGCAGAAAATCGGGATAAATTCCGCAGTTTGATGAACGAAATATGTGAACCAATTCCCAGGAGTGTTGCCTGCCACAATCTCGAAGAGATAAGGAAAGTCTTAGAAGAGATACCATATCCAGTTCTGGTCCGTCCTGCCTACACATTAGGTGGAACAGGCAGTGGCATTGCCCATAACTGGGAAGAACTTTCAACAATTGCCACACTTGGTTTGAGCCTTTCGCCCATCCATCAGATTCTCATTGAAGAGAATGTCCTCGGCTGGAAGGAGTTTGAATATGAGGTGATGAGGGACAGCAACGATAACTGTATAACGATCTGCAGTATGGAAAATATTGACCCGATGGGTGTCCATACTGGTGAAAGTATGGTTATTGCGCCAGCCCAGACCCTCACTGACCGAGAGCATCAGATATTGAGAAGTGCCTCACTCAAAATCATCAGGGCACTGGGCATTGCCGGCGGCTGCAACATTCAGTTTGCGGTAAATCCAAAAAAATGGGAATATCGTGTTATTGAGGTCAATCCACGAGTATCGAGGTCATCGGCATTGGCATCAAAGGCAACGGGTTATCCAATAGCAAGGGTTAGCGCCAAGATTGCGGTGGGTATGACCCTGGATGAAATCCCAAATGCCGTAACAAAGAAGACCTTTGCCGCATTCGAGCCAGCACTCGACTATGTGGTTGTGAAAATTCCCAGATGGCCATTTGATAAATTTCCAACCGTTGACCGAAGAATCGGCACGCAGATGAAATCCACCGGGGAGGTGATGGCAATTGGTTCAACAATTGAGGAGGCACTCCTCAAGGCAATAAGATCCTTAGAAATTGACAAAGAAGGACTTGAGCCGGAATCTTGGCAGGAGTATGAACTTATTAGAGAATTGCAGGAGCCAACGGATAGATTTATCTTTGCCATTGCCGAGGCGATACGTCGTGGTTATTCAAAATTGAAGATTTGCCAATTATCAAATATTGATGAGTTCTTTATAAATAAGATTGAAAACATTATAAAACTCGAGTGTGAGATAAAGAAGTCCAGACTCAATAAAGATTTATTGGCAAAGGCGAAAAAGTATGGTATCGGTGATGAATACCTAACAAAAATCACCAAGTTATCACTTGAAGAGATTAGGGCAGCGAGGAAAAAATTTGAACTCAAACCCGACTTCAACATCGTTGATACCTGTGCTGGTGAATTTGAAGCCGAGACACCCTATTACTACTCAACCTACTGGGCATCAAATAAAAGGGTAAATAAAACACAAAAGAGGAAGCGGGTCCTGGTTATTGGCTCGGGACCGATTAGAATCGGTCAGGGTATAGAATTTGACTACTGCTGTGTCCATTCTGCCCTTGCCCTAAAAGGAGAAGGGATTGAGGCAATTATGATAAACAATAACCCGGAGACCGTTTCAACAGACTTTGATGTTTCCACCCGACTATATTTCGAGCCCCTTGCCTTAGAGGATGTATTGAATGTTATCTATGAAGAAGAACCCGAGGGCATTATTCTCCAATTTGGTGGGCAGACCTCGGTCAACCTTGCGATGGCACTGGTAGATATTATTAAAAGAGAGAAATTACCTACCGCGATCCTTGGCACCCAGCCCGAGGATATAAATAGGGCAGAAGACCGAAAACTATTCTCGGCATTGATGAAGAGATTGAATGTTCGCCAGCCTGCATTTGCCACAGGCTTCAACTTTGAAGAGGTCAAGAAGATTGCCGAGGAGATTGGTTATCCAGTTCTGGTAAGGCCGAGCTATGTTTTGGGTGGTCGGGCAATGGAGATTGTCTATGAAGAGAGGGAGCTCGAGCGATATATGGAGATTGCAGTGAAGGTCTCAAAGGAACATCCAGTCCTGGTGGACAAGTATATTGCCAATGCAACTGAGGTTGATGTTGATGCATTATGTGATGGCAATGATATATTCATCGCTGGGGTTATGGAGCATATTGAACAGGCGGGTGTCCATTCCGGAGACTCATATTGCGTGATGCCACCATTTACCTTAAACCAGAAGGTGATTGATAAAATAAAGGAGATAACAAAGAAAATTGCCCTTGCATTAAATACAAAGGGATTGATAAATATTCAACTGGCAGTAAAAAATGGTGAGATATTTGTCTTGGAGGCAAACCCCAGGGCATCGAGGACGGTTCCGTATGTGTCAAAGACAATTGGCATACCTTTAGCAAAGATTGCAACAAAGATTATGCTTGGGTATACATTAAAGGATTTAAAGATACCAGAAGAAATTAAACTCGATTTTATTTCGATTAAAGGGCCGGTATTTCCATTTTTGAAACTACCAGGTGTGGACCCAATTCTGGGCCCTGAGATGAAATCTACCGGTGAGGTTATGGCAACCGATAAGAGTTTTGGTGCCGCCTATTATAAGGCAATACTTTCTGATAATAAATTTGCGAAGGAAGGGACTGTCTATATTACAGTGCGGGATGATGATAAAGAAAAGATTTTACCAATAGTTCGTGAGTTGGCTACGCTCGGCTTCAAGATCGTTGCAACTCGAGGAACCGCACAGTTCTTAAGGGAAAAGGGGATTGATGTGGAAACAGTCTATCGTATTAGCGAACATAAATCGCCTAATGCCCTTGATTTGATGAGGCAGAAGAAGATCCACCTTATTATTAATACGCCGACCATGACCTATAGTGCCAAGCGTGATGGTTATGCAATGCGCCGTCTGGCAGTTGAATTAAATATACCTTTCATTACTGCCTTAAATTCTGCAATTGCGGAAATCGAGGCGATAAAATTCGCCCGCCGGGGTGAATTGAATATCCGTTCCGTTTTAACCCTTCCTTATAATCAACAGTAACTCCCGCAAGATCGCAGCAACGGTTGAACCTGAGGCAAAAGGCGGGGCAGCTAAAGGATTGTATTCAACAATATCTGCACCAATCAAATTTTTACCTTTTAATAACAATAATGAATCAATCAATTCAGGATAGGAAATGCCGCCTGGCTCAGGTGTTGCTACCGCAGGTAAGATGCTCGGGTCCAAGACATCAACATCGAGCGTGATATAAATGGGTTTTTCGATTCTATCGATAACTGATTTTAGCGGTTCATAACTTTCAAATTTGGACAAATTTTGATTAAATTCAAACTCCTCCTTCGTTCCCGATCGAATACCAAATTGATGGACATTCTCAATACCTACTATCTCACTGACCCGACGGATTGCGGTTGCATGACAGATTTTTTCACCAAGGTATTCATCCCGCAAATCGCAATGGGCATCAAAGTGAACTACAGAAAACTCTCTATATTTTTGCCGAATCGCCTTTACAATGGGATAACTTATCGTATGTTCACCACCAAGGAAAATACCAATTTTGTCTTTCCCATATATACCTGAGACTGTTTTTTCCATCTCATCCATCGGGTTATTGGAGGTAAAGATATGGTCGCCCGAATCACAAATCTTTAAATCAAATAGACACTCTTCCTGATATGGGGAATAATCTTCAATATTATCCGAACACTGCCGGATAAACTGAGGCCCAAACCTTGAACCAGGGATGAATGATGAGGTTCGGTCAAATGGTAACCCAAGAACGACCAAATCAGCATCCTTAAAATCTGCATTGGCATAATATAACTTCAATATTCGCTCCTTATGTTGTCTCAGCGTAACCGAGCGCACCAGCCATAATAATCACCTTAATGGCGCAGACCTCAAAGCAACGGCCGCAACCGATACAGCGGTCTTTGATAACAGTGTGCCTTTTGTTAGGTTCACCCTCTATTGCATTAAACTGACAAACCTTTATACATTCACCACAACCATTACATTGTAAAGAGATGATTGCATAGGGTCTTGCCTTTGCCCGATCAATAAATGATTTTGTTGGGCACTTATTATAGCAGATTCCACAGGAGGTACATTTTGTATAATCAATCCTTGGTAGACTGCCATCCATGACAATTGCACCTTCATAAGGACAGGCATTTACACAAAGGTTGCAGGTAATACAGCCAACCTTACAGATTTTTTTAACCGCATCTTCTTCATTGAGAGATTTACAAGCAAGATAGACCAGGCGTGAACGGGGTATTAACTCTAAAACATGGTGCGGGCATTCCCCAACACAGATTCCACAGGCGGTGCATTTATTAAGATTGATGATTGGTAGGCGGTTTGGACCTATTGTGATAGCATCATAAGGGCAGACGGAAACACAGTGACCTTCACCAAGGCACCCATAAATACATGCCTTACATCCGCCAAAGAGGACATAATTGCTCCGACAATCTCTGGGGCCAATGTAGATATAACGGTCCAGTGCCTCATCCTTTCCACCCTGGCACCTCAAAACACAGATTTTTGATTCGCCTTCTTCGGTTACTGTATTTGAGATTGCACCAATCTTCTCTTCTGTCTCTATGCAGGCATCGGGTGGATATTTGCCATTTATTTCTGCGTAGGCACGGGCATATACCTTGTAGCCGGGCAAGGCATTCTTTATTTTTGAGTATGCGCTGTCTTCATCAGGACTATTGGTAGATTGATCATTAACAAGATTCGATAAAATTCCCAAGATAAATGCAAGCCCTCCCAGACTTAAGATTGCCTTAAGCATTAATGAAAACTCCACAGCCTATTATAATTTATTTTTTAGCAGTGTCAAGCATAAAACCAAATTGGTCAAATTAAGAAAAAAAACAATAGAAAAAATTATTGACATAGATGAATTGATGGATATAATAGCAATATAGACAACCTGAATAAGAACTATGAAAGCCAAGAGGTTTAAATCAAAAAAATTTAGGCAGGAGAAGATTAGAGAGTTGATTAACGCACAGGATGTTGAGAATCAGGAGCAACTTGTCGAGGCATTGGAGAGACACGCTATTTCGGTTACACAGGCGACGCTGTCCAGAGACCTGCGTGAGATGGGAGTGACAAAAATTCCTAAGGGATTGGGAAGATTTATTTATAAAATTACTACTGCTGAATTGCCAGCGACAAAGAAGGATTTAAAGAATAAATTTATCAATTTTGTTCGAGAAATAAAAAACGCCGGCAATCTAATACTTATAAAAACCTTACCTGGTGAGGCACAGGGTGTGGCACGGGTAATTGATAATGCCAAGATTGATAACATCTTGGGGACCGTGGCGGGAGACGACACAATTTTAATTGTTATTGATAAATTTGTAAATGTCAAAAGAATAATAAATACCTTTCGTGAAGTAATGGTAAAATAAACCAATTCAGCACTTCACCAAATTTTGAACAATTACCACCTCGTTACTTCATGTAACAACGCATTGACATAAATTTATTTTTCGCTATAATTTCAAAAATGGAGGTGCTTGATGCATAGCTTTATTGTGGTTCTATTAGTCGGTGGTTTAACAATATCAAATCCGCTGAAACGGATTCAGGAGAAACAAAAAGAATGGTTTGTGCCCGGATTTAGTTCACAAAATATCCATTACTTTAGCCCCTGGACATGGACATTCAGGGGTCCAACTGGTGGCGAATTTATAAATGTGCTGAGTCATCCGAATGCTACCAATTTTGCATTGGCATTGAGCATGGCCGATGTCTGGCGAACCACCAATGGCGGTGCAAACTGGCAATTGTCATTCGAAAACTGTTTTCCCCAGAATGGTGTAATGTCCACTCCCGCAAGGGGTATTCTCATTGATGGTGGAGGAACGGTCTGGATAACTCTTGATGCAGGAACAAATTGGGCAAATGTTTTAACAACCAATGGTTTTCAAGCTGGAAGTTTTGAAGTCCTCGATACAGTCATCTATCTCGTTGATAGTTTACCACCAAGGGTATTGCGCAGTGTAAATGGTGGATTGAGCTGGCAGATTATGGGCACAATCAATAGTTTGTATAGCGTTGACCAGATTGCCCATATTCGTGGTGCGCCCAGCTGGATATGGCTTACTGGACATATCCAGGGTGATGATACACTAACCTACATCCTCAATTCCCAAGATGGTGGTGTAACCTGGACATTCATTGATACAATCATAGCCAGTGAGGCATTAGACTTTCAGGAAAGTCCAGTGAATATATGGCACACCCTCATCTCAACAGACCGGGGAATTTACCAAGCAACTGCTGGTTTAGGCCCCTGGTCATTGTTAAACGAACCATTCGCATTTGGACTCTATCAGTCTGCAGACATCGAGTTTACAGGAAATGATTCAATTGTTGTATCAAGTTTCTTCAATCAGGGAATATTCCGTGGCCGACGGTCATTTGGCGTATGGGTATTCACCCAGGTTGAAAATCGTGAGATTGGGACCTATATGAATTTTGGAGGCTCAACAACCCTTTACTGTGGTAGCATTGGTTTGGGCGTCTTCAAATCAACAAATGATGGTGCGTCATGGACAATTGAGAAAAACGGTCTTTATGCGCACACCATCTTCAGTTCCGGTGCAGCAACATTTTCCGATTCGACCTTCTATTTTATCGGTTTTGGTGGAACGCCTTACAAAACAGACAACTGGGGCGCTACCTGGGATTCATTACCTAAAAACTTTCTTGTTTTTGGCTCAGCAATCGAGGTTGCACCGACCAATCCCAATTTTCTCATTGCCTCAGCCCTTGATATTCAGGTCGTAGGGGCAACACCAAGGTTTTTAACAATCTTCCGTTCAACTAATGGTGGCACAAATTGGTCTGAGATTGATTCAACCTATATGCCCAATGATTTCTTAATTACCTCTGACCCAAATGTGATTATTGGTGCTGTTGATACATTTCTCATTCGCTCGACCGCAGGCGGCAACAATTTTGTCCCGATCTTAGAAAAGGCAAGCTCTTTCTCTAATCTTGAAGGATGCGATACCATCTTTGTTGCAAAGTACGATTCTACCTTTGTCAGTTATAACCGTGGAGCAACCTGGCAGGGGCTAATTCCCTTTGGTGGTGGTGAACTGGCTTATGATAATACAAGAAAATTACTCTTTATAAACAATGGCAGTGAACTATTAAGATATAATCTCCTCAGCAGTGTCCTTGATACACTACAACAGACTTTTCCTATTACCGCCTCTGTTTCACCAAATGGCAATTTATATTTTATTTATTTTCCGTTTGGTGACACGGTCCCACTTATTGCCCGTTCATTCGATGGTGGAAACACAATTGAAGAAGAGTTCTTTACTATACCTATTCCTCTTGGTGGTGGGTTAGGTGCGGCAGACAATGGTGCATTCTTTTATCAATTGATAAGAGGATTCTGGGTGAGCAATGACATCACATATCAGATTGCCGAAACCAATACTCCGCAACTGATAAATACAGCAATCTTTGCGCCGACAATTGTAAGAAAAGGAGAAATTCAGAAGATATCGTTGGCGGTTAATTGTAAAGAAAATCTCTCACTAATACTTTACGATATTACTGGCCGGGCAGTTAAAAATATCTTCAACGGAGGAATTGAAGCGGGTATCCATGCCTTCAATTTTTCAACCAGGGAGATCTCAAGTGGTGTATATTTCATTCTCTTATCTACCAAACAGAGGACGCTAACGGTAAAGCAGATTATATATTAAATTTTCACCTTTATATTAATTATGCCGGTGTAAAGATTGACTTAGTAATTTTTTCTGAAAAAGATTGTCATGTCTTACAGGCGATAAAGATTGAAAAGGAGGTATATAATATGGCAACAAAGGCAGATAAAAAAGCAGACCTGGCAGGACCGGGTATCGGCACTTATGAAGAGCTCGAAAAGATCCTACCAAATGACTACAAACCGCTCCTGTCTCCCCTTGAGAGGATGAAGGCCTTATTTGATATCAAGGAATATATTGAAAAGAACCTGTGCAAGGAACTTAACCTCGCTATGGTTCAAGTTCCTCTGATTGTCGACCGAGAGAGTGGTGTGAATGACTACCTCGATCGCGACGGTTCACGCACCCCTATAGAATTCCCCTGTGGACTTGGTCTTGACAAACCGATCCAGGCACAGGTTGTCCAGGCGGCTACGAAGTGGAAGCGTATGGCATTAGCGCAGTTCAGTTGCAAGGTTGGCGAGGGTATCTGCACTGATATGCGTGCGGTGCGCAAGGACTACTTCCTTGACCATGACCACAGTTCCTATGTAGACCAGTGGGATTGGGAGAAGGTTATAACCCCTGAGCAACGTAACTTAAAGTTTTTAAAAGAGACAGTGCGCAAAATTTGGAAGGTCACCTATGGAGCCAGGAAATATATTCAGGAACGCTATCCTCAATTTAAGAAAGATAAATATCCCGACATTCCTGAGGAACTTACCTTCCTCCATGCGGAAGATATTCTTGACATGTATCCTGATTTACCCCGTAAACAGCGCGAGACTATTGTTTTACAAAAATATCCGGCAATCTTTATTATTGGTATTGGCTGGACCTTAAAAGATGGCTACCCCCATGAAATGAGGGCAGCGGATTACGACGATTGGATCACAGAAACAAAATCAGAAGACGGCAGGCAAATGCATGGTCTTAATGGAGATATTCTCGTCTGGAATCCAGTAACCAAGCGTCGTCATGAATTAACCTCAATGGGTATTCGTGTGACAAAGGAAACATTAAAAAAACAACTCGAGATCACTGGGCAATTGGACTTTCTCAAACTTCCCTACCATCAGGCAATCTTAAATGACAAAATCCCACTTAGCATCGGTGGTGGGATTGGACAGTCCAGAACATTTATGTATCTTTTAAGAACTGCACACCTTGGAGAGGTCAGCGTTACAGTTTGGCCCAAGGTTCTCAAGGATTTATGCACAAGTAGAAACATCTTTGTCTTGGAGTAAACAGTGTTAGAAATCTCAGACTGGTCGTTAGCGAAAAGATTCAGCCTGAAACCAAAACATATATAGCGCCAACGGGATTCGAACCCGTGATCTTCGCCTTGAGAGGGCGATGTCCTAAACCAACTAGACGATGGCGCCTTAGCCAATTATATTAAATTTTATCAAGTTGTCAATTACAATTTGTAGTGGGGGATACCCAGACCCTGCTCTAATCCCCTTTTTGCTTCTTCGTTGACAACTTTACAAATTTCATTATAATAAATTATGCCAGTGGCAATAAAGATTGAAGACCTTTATCGTAGTTTTAAGACCCATTTCTGGCAGAAAATAACACCAGCACTCAGTGGGGTCTCCATTGAAATTAACGAGGGAGAAATTTTTGGGTTTCTCGGCCCAAATGGCGCTGGTAAGACTACCACAATAAAGATACTTACTGGACTCATCAAACCTGATAAGGGTAAGGTTTCAATTTTTAATCAACCACCGCACTCCCTTGAGGTAAAAAAGAGGATTGGCTATCTTCCCGAACTCCCTTATTTTTATGAACACCTCAGTGGCCATGAAATCCTTGACCTCCATTGTCATCTTTTAAACATCAAAAATTCACAAAATCTCATCAGTGAATCACTCACAAAGGTAGGGCTAAAAGAGGCAGGCAACAATAGAATTCGAGGTTATTCAAGGGGAATGCTCCAACGGCTCGGATGTGCAATTGCCCTACTCGGAGACCCTGACTTACTCATCCTCGATGAACCACTGAGCGGCCTCGACCCTATTGGTCGGAAAGAGATAAAAGACCTAATTTTTGAACAGAAGGGAAAAAAGAAAACTGTTTTCTTTTCAACACACATACTCCCTGATGTTGAAGAGATTTGTGATAGGGTAGGTATAATAATTAACGGACAAATCGTTGAGGTTGGCATCCTTGCTGATTTATTAAAAGGGGCAGAACAACCCATCAGCCTTGAAGATTGGTTTATCAAGAAGGTAAAGGCATGATAAGTCGAGTCTGGGCAATCAGCAAGAATATCTTTTGCGAAGGTATCCGCCAGCGGGTATTAATGCTTGCGGTAGTTTTTGCAATTGCCCTTGTCTTCCTATCAGTTTTTCTTGGACCTTTTTCATTGGGCGAAATTTCAAAGATTATCAGAGATTTTGGATTGGCAGTCTCTTCTTTACTTGCCATATTTATTATAATAACCATCGGTGCTGCCATTCTTTATCGAGATATTGAGCGGAGAACTATCTATACCATCATTACCAGGCCAATAAAGACCAATGAAATAATTCTTGGTAAATTTATCGGTTTATCATTGTTGGTGATTGTCCTTGTTATCATGACCGCCATAATTCAACAACTTGTCATTTTTCTTTTCGAGATAAAATTCGACCCCTATATTCTCATTGCACCATTAATTAGTATCTTCGAAATAATGATAATGGTAGGAATTCTTTTGTTATTCTCTTCCTTCTCATCTTCGGTTTTCAGTAGTATTATGACTATAATTTTCTATATTGTTGGACACATGAGTCCTGATTTGAAACTATTTGCTGATACGGTGAAGGCGCCGGGTTTAAAACTTCTGACGAAATTTTTTTACTACATCCTACCCAATTTAGAAAATTTCAATTTGAGGACTGAGGTTGTCTACCATCTATCCTTGCCCCGGGACCAAATATTATTCACCATCTCTTACGGTTTTGCCTACACAATTTTACTGATATGCTTATCAGTAATCATATTTGAATATCGGGAGTTTAAGTAACATTAAAGTATCAATAATTGTTCCCATTTATAATGAGGAGGACAATGTAAGTCATATTATATCAGCAATTGAGAAGGTTGATGTTCTAAAAGAGATTATACTCGTTGATGATTTTTCTACCAATGGAACAAGGGAGTATTTGAAGTTACTCAGGGATATCAAAATTATCTATCATGAAAGAAATATGGGTAAGGGTGCGGCAATCCGTTCTGGTCTGGCGGTTGCTACAGGCGATGTAATTATAATCCAGGATGCAGATTTGGAGTATTCACCCGAAGAATATCCGAAACTTCTCCATCCCATTACCCAGGGAAGAACAGCGGTTGTCTATGGCTCGAGAATAAGCGGTAAGGGTGCATTTCTCAAATCGAGTTATTATGCGAATCGCTTCCTTACGCTATTAACGAATCTTCTTTTTAAAGGAAAACTGACCGATATGGAGACCTGTTATAAGGTTATGAAACGCGATTTGATGTTGAGCTTGAATCTTGTCTCGTCCCGCTTCGAGATTGAGCCCGAAATAACCTGTAAGATTCTAAAAAAAAGAAAAAAGATAATTGAAGTTCCAATCGCTTATCAAGGTCGCAAAAAAGGTAAAAAGATTGGTATAAAAGATGGAATACAGGCTGTTTGGAACTTAATTAAATGGAAATTCAAAAAATGAAAATATTATTTGTCGTGACTGCCTACAAACGCCATGATGGAGATGTTATAACGCCGTGGCTTACTGAGTTAATACACCATCTTCGCAAAAAGATGATTGATGTGGAGGTGTTTACTTCATCCTATAAAGGATTAGGTGCTCAAATCTTGGATGGTATCAAGATTCATCGCTTTCGTTATTTCCTTAAAAACTTAGAAAATTTGACACATGATGAAACTGTGCCTGACCGGGTAAGTCACAATCCCTTTAACCTGTTTTTGATTTTCTTTTATATGACTGCCGGCACATGGTCAATCATCAAACTTGTAAGAAAAGAAAAATATGATATTGTCCATATTCATTGGCCATTTCCTCATATTGTCTTTGGCGTATTCGCCCGTATTGCTGGCAAGACCCGTCTGTTCTCAACTTTTTATGGACTCGAAATTCGCTGGTTCAAGAAAAAATTCAGCTGGTTGGCAAGGCCTTTTGCGCTTTTACTTAATAAGTCTGATGTGATAACCGCCATCTCAACCCATACGCGCGATGAATTACGAAACATTATTGAAAGAAAGGTAGAAATTATACCATTCAGCGCTGCTATTTCCGAAAGAGAAATGCGCATCAGCGACGAAAATGAAATTCTCTTTGTTGGTAGACTCGTGGAACGGAAGGGAATCAAGTATTTAATAAAGGCCTTTGCTGAAGTAAGAAATGAAATACCCCATAAACTGGTTATTATTGGTGATGGACCAGAACGGCTAGAATTGGAAAAACTTGTTGATCTTCTCGACTTGCGTTCGCGAGTTTGCTTTACCGGCTGGATTTCAACCAATGAAAAACAGCAGTACTATGAAAAATGCAGTTTCTTTGTTCTGCCTGCAGTATATGACAAACATGGCGATATTGAAGGGTTGGGCGTGGTGATGATTGAGGCAATGAGCTGCGGTAAACCGATCATCGCTTCGAATGCCGGTGGTATAACTGATGTTATTGATGATAACAAGACTGGTATTCTTGCGCCGCCAGGAGATATCAGGGCGCTTGCCGAGGCAATAAAAAAACTCGCAAACAATTTACAATTGCGTAAAAAGATGGGTGAACAGGCTAGGAAAGCCATTGACGAAAGGTTTAATTGGGATAAAATAACCGAGAAACTCATTTCACTATATGAAGAGTATCATTGAGGCATTATTGATTGCGACCAACAGTCCGCTCAGCCTGAACAGGATTGCTGAGATTGTCAAAATTCCTGAGGAAGAAATTCACAAATATATTGATGAATTGAACCAGGAATATCAGATGACCAATCGTGCCTTTGAAATAAAAGAAGTGGCGGGTGGTTTCCAGATTTATACCCTTCCTAAGTTTGCCGAGTTCGTAAGTGCTTTATATGAAAAAAAGGAATGCCTATCAAAGGCGGCGCTTGAAACCCTGGCAATAGTTGCTTATCATCAACCAATTACAAGAGCTGAGATTGAAAAACGGCGGGGGGTTGACTCCGTTTATATTCTTGATGTGCTTTTGCAAAAGGGATTCATCAGAACTTGTGGCAGGGTGCAGGCACCTGGCAGACCAATAAAATATGGCACAACACAAGAGTTCTTAAGGTACTTTGGTATCAACGATTTGAGTGATCTGCCAAAGGAGGAAGACTTTGGTGAAACTGCGATAGGGAGTCCTACAGAAAAATTATTAGAAACAAGTGCACCTTCCGCACAAGTTCCCGAGGTGGTCGAAAATCTTGGAGAAAAAACAGAAAAAATTGATGAAGAAAAAATAGGCACAGAAGATGATGAACAGGGTGATTTATTTGAACATTAGCAAAATCAGTGGACGACATTATTCTTTGAATCTGCGGTAATTTGCATGGTTAATAATAAAGAAAATATTAAAAACTTTCTGGCCGATTTCGGTGTCAGGCTTGTTGGCTTCGCCACAGTCCCCGGGGATATCGAAATTAACGAAATCGAAGAAAAGTTCCAAAGGGCAATTGTCTTTGGTCTGCCCCTCTCTAAAAGTATTTTATCAACAGTAAAGGACCGTCCAAGTCTCATCTATAAGCATCACTATAAGACTCTAAACTGGATTTTAGACCAGACTGCCTTTCATTTGGTTCGTTATCTTGAAGAGAATGGCAATCGGGCAATTGCCATTCCTGCTTCCCAGACCGTTAACTGGGAAAATCAACGCGGCCATATCTCACACAAAAGGCTTGCTGTTGAGGCCGGTTTGGGTTTTATTGGGCGTAGCGGCTTACTCATTCACAATCATTATGGTGCACAGGTTCGTTATGCTACTGTCTTAACTAATCTTGAGTTTATGCCCGATAAGAAGATTACTGGTAATTGTGGTGATTGCGAAAAATGCATCATGGTCTGTCCCGCAAATGCAATTACCAAAGATGGTATTGATATTAAACGCTGCCTGGCAAAGCTGAAGGAGTTTTCTAAAATCGGTGGCATAGGACAGTTTATCTGCGGGGTCTGTGTAAAGGTATGTGATGGCAAAGATTAAAGAACCGCAAAAAGTATTACCTTTTGTTGGACTAATATTTGTTGAAGATTTTTTTATCAATGAACTGATTTATCACCTTGAAAAACAGCTCGGCCCTGTTGCAATAAAATCCTCTGTAATTCCTTTCACGCATACGACATATTATAATATAGAAATGATTGGAAAACTTTTTCGTCAGTGGATTACCTTTGAAGAATTGACTATGCCTGATGAACTGATTGACCTAAAGCACTGGACAAATAGCCTTGAAGAAAAAACCTTGAATGAAAATGGTGGACGCATGGTCAACATTGACCCGGGCATAATAACACTGAGCAATCTGATTCTTGCCTCAACAAAAAACTATTCCCACAGGATTTATCTTGGTAAGGGGATTTATGCAGAGGTAACGCTGATCTATAAAGACCATCAGTTTAGACCATTAGAATGGACCTATCCGGATTATCGGGAAACTATAGCGCTTGAATTTTTTAATGAGGCGCGCAAAGTGTTGAAAGAGAATTTGAGCCCAGAAATGTAGTGGTGTGATTCATCGCACAAACAAAGGAGCAATTATGTTCGAATTATCTGTTCAGGGAAGTTTTTCTGCAGCGCATCGAGTAAGGGGCTATAAAGGAGACTGCGCGGGAATCCATGGACATACTTACCGGATAGGGGTTAAGGTTAGGGTTGGGAAGCTGGATAAATTAGGCATGACAATAGATTTTCGTAAGGCAAAAAGAGTTTTGAAACGAATTTTGGCAGGGCTCGACCATAAGAATCTTAATGATTTACCATTTTTCAAAAAGCATAATGCGACTGCGGAATGGATTGCAGTGTTTATATATAAAGAAATAAAAAAGAAAATAAAAGATATCAAATCGGTCACAATCTGGGAAGGATATGAGAATTCAGTGACATACTACGAAGACCATGAATAAATACACCCGTCGGTTATCATCTCTGCGAGCCCCGATTCCTGAGCCTGTCAGGAACAGGCTTTTCGGGGCGAAGTAATCTCATTACTGCAAGTCTTGACGAATATAAAACCTAAGGAGATTAGATGGCAATTAGTGCAGCACAACGAAATAAGATAAAAGAAATTTTTGAAAAATTTATACGGAATAGAATACACGCAATAGACAAAGATAACGAGGCAATTTTGGCTTATAAAGGGAACCGAAAAACAACTGGTAAATCGCAGGCAAAGTATGAAATAAAAAAATATAACAATACAGTGTGCGGCATGGATGGAGATGCCCGTTGCAAGAGATTTATATAAATACAGGGAGAAAAAATTCACATTGTCTTGACGGCTGCAAAAAGATTAATATAATGAATTATTGAGATAATTATGAGTTTTGAAAAACAGCAAATCTTTGAGACATTTCAAGAAAAAGACAAAAAACTAATTAAGTTAAAACAAGCCGCAATATGGGCATCTCAATATCTAAGACGCAAAGTGACGATATCAAACATTTCATATTTAATCCAGTATGGATTAATAACAAGGTATGGGAATGATGGCAACCCTTTGATAAGTATAGACGAACTGAAGAAATACTATGATTCTTTTAACAAAGAAAAACAATGGAAGAAGATATTAGGTGATGACCTCAATTGGTATTTGTCTTTTGTGAAATATAAGGAATCTGAAAGAACAAAACATGTTCATAGATTACATCCATATAAGGGGAAATTTATCCCCCAGTTAGTTGAATATTTTCTTGATACCCATACCGATGAATTTAAAAAAGAAGTTCATTTTCATAAAGGGGATATAGTGCTTGACCCATTTTGTGGTAGTGGAACAACATTGGTTCAAGGAAATGAGTTGGGTATGCATGCCGTTGGAATAGATATCTCTTTCTTCAATGCATTAATTAGTAATGCCAAGGTAGAAAAACATAATTTCACAAAACTTTCTAAAGCGATACATAATTTAACAATAAAGCTAAGAAAATTTCAGGAGAACAAAGCTAATACACTTCTCGAAAAACACCTGCTTTATGAACTTACAAAATTTAATACAAAATATTTCCCTTCTCCAGACTTTAAAAGAAAAGTGTGAAATAATGAATTTAATAAAAATGAATATACAAGAGAAAAAGAGAAAGAGTTTTTAAATATTTATAATGGGTTGATTAAAAAATATAATATGAAAGTTAAACAGGATAAAAGTGAAACTTTTTTAGATAGGTGGTTTCTCTTTCCTGTTAGAGAAGAAATTGATTTTCTTTCTCAAGAAATACAAAGCATAGAAGATCCTGGTGTAAAAAATGTATTAATCATTATTTTAAGCAGGACAGCTCGCTCTTGTAGAGCAACAACACATGCAGATTTAGCAACATTGAAAGAACCAGTTACAACTACATACTACTGCAAAAAGCACGGGAAAATTTGCAAGCCGATATTCTCTCTTATTGGCTGGTGGCAAACATATACAGGAGATACTTTAAATAGACTAAAAGAGTTTGATAAATTAAGAACTGATACGCTCCAGATTTGTCTCATAGGGGACAGTAGAATAATAGATATTTATGAGGAAATCGGAAAAATCAATTTAGAGTTTGCTAAAAATTTGATGAAACAAAAGATTAAAGGTATTTTCTCAAGTCCACCTTATGTTGGACTTATTGATTATCATGAACAACATGCCTATGAAATTTTTGGATTTGAACGAAGAGATAAATTAGAAATAGGACCGCTGTTTAAAGGACGAAGAGAAGAAGCCAGGGTATCCTATGTGCAAGGGATAGCAGATGTTCTAAAAAATTGTAAGAAACATCTCAAAGAGGATTATGATATATTTTTAGTTGCTAATGATAAGTTTAATCTTTATCCTAAAATAGCAGAGATTTCAGGAATGAAAATAGTTAATGAATTCAAACGTCCGGTTTTATGCCGAGTAGAAAAAGACAGAGAGACACCTTACTCAGAATCAATATTTCACTTTAAGGAAAAATAAAATGCCAATTACAAGAGAACAAATAAAAGGAATTGCTGATGTCATTAAGGAAAATTTAAGAAAGAAATTTCAATCGTATAAACCAGAAACAGCAAATATGCCCTTTCATTATCGCTTACTCGGTCGTGATAGAATGACATTATTTTCTTTTATTCACTCTCTAAATACCACCTTTGGCACTTCTATTTTTGAACCTGTTGCTGAAACATTAGCAAGTTTGAATTTCTCTAAGGCACAAAAGCAATACATAGTAGGGGATACGATAAGCGAAAAAGCACAAATTGAAGTTCAACATATTATGAATGAATTGACGATGGGAAAAAGTCCTGACAAGAAAAACGAATAATCCTTATGAACCAAAGCCTTATGAAAGATGGACGCTAAAAGGAATGCTTGATTTGGAAAGGAAATTAAAAGTTGCAGAAGAATTCTGGTAAAACGATACTTGACGCAGTAAACATTAAACCCAAAAGTATCATTCTTTTATCCGGTGGGCTTGATTCCACGGTCAGTGCGGCAATTGCGGTTAAAAAGACGCAACCTCTCTTTGCCCTCACATTTGACTATGGCCAGCGGGCAGCAAAGATGGAAATTCTGGCGTCAAAGAAGATTTGTCAGGCGTTGAAGATAAAACATAAGGTCATTAAACTGCCATTCTTTAAAGAATTTAAAAGACTCATTATGCTGCGTTACCACAATAAGGTCAGAATCAAAGACTTTAACAAATTTAAAAATGTATGGGTTCCTAATCGAAATGGATTATTTATAAATATTGCGGCGTGTTTTGCCGAATACTATAATGCCGATTTGATTGTAACCGGATTTAATCTTGAAGAAGCACAGGAGTTTCCTGATAACACACCACAATTTGTTAAAGCCATTAACAAATCACTGCAATTAAGCACGCTTAAAAAAATGCGGGTGATAAGTTATGTGGCAAACTATACAAAAAAAGAAATTTACAAAATTGGATTAAAAATTAAGGCCCCATTACAGTATATCTATTCCTGTTATCTCGGCAATAGAAAGATGTGCGGTGTGTGCGCCTCGTGTAAGAGATTATCAAGTATAAAATTTCGTTTCGCCACTTCCCTTGATTTATCAATAAAGAATGTTCAATCTCCTTGTTCAAGATAGGAAATCATTTCTAAATAATCTAATGGCAGAAGTAACATTGGCCTACCATTGTTCTGTAAATAGTACCGCAGGTAATTGAATTTTGTATCAACATTGATAAGTTTTGGACTAAACATAGCAAGATCAAAAAGCCCGGGTTTAGGTAATTCAACAATCGTGATCTCCCGATCTATAGGAATCCCTGCCTTCTCTTTCGCAATTTTTATTGCTGTCTCAAGACCACCGATTACGTCAACCAACCCTTTTTCTTGACCATCCATACCAGTCCAGACCCGTCCCTGGGCAACCGCTTCAATTTCGTCGTAACCCTTGTTTCTACCTGAGGAGATTCTTTCCACAAAATCATGATAGAGCGATTTGATTAATTCTTCCATCCGTGAAAACTCCTCTTCAGTCAGATTGCGGTCAGGAATACTTATACCCAGCAATGGAAGAACCGCACCGAAATCCAAATCAGCGTGCTTTCCTACCTGAACCCGGTCTGTAGAAAGTCCTAATTTCTCTTTCAGACTGACATTATAAATCCAGCCGCCAATAACACCAATTGAACCAGTAATCGTTATTGGCGAAGCGACAATCGTATCTCCATACATTGAGAGCCAATAACCACCAGACCCAGCAACTAACCCTTGTGATACAATCACCGGCTTCTTCTCCTTACATTTTTTTAAAGCCTCTGCCACAATATCAGATGCCAATGCATCACCACCTGGTGAATCAACACGGAATACTACTGCCTTGATGCTTTTATTTCCTATCACTGATTCAATATCTCTTACCAGTGAACGTGCCTTGATACCTTGGTCCATAGCACATTCACCCAGGGCATAGACGATTGCGATCTTAGGTTTTTTTCCCCAGTAATTATCATAAGGTAACTGGTACTTGCTGAGTTGGGCTGGGTTAATAAAATTCTTACTCTTGCCCTCAATATTGCGAATGATATCTTTAACAATCTCCCAGTGGCCAATAGTATCGGCAAGTCTATTTTCTAACGATTGTTTTGCAATGAACAGTTCAGCTTCGTTTACCAATCGGTCGAACTCCTCAGGGGTGAAGTTTCTTGATTTGCAAACTTCGGTTTTAATCAACCCATAGATGTCATTAATCAACTCCTGGCGCTGCTCACGGTCTGCCTCAGACATCTTATCACGGGAAAAAACCTCTGCTGCAGATTTGTATTTAAAAAACCGCCATTCTTCAAAGCCAACGCCCAATTTCTCAAGCGTGCCTCTCATGAAGGTGCGACCCATTACCAGACCTCTCAAATCAATTATACCTAAAGGATCAATTACAACCTTATCGGCAACTGAGGCCAGATAGTATTCGAATGTGCCCACATTGTCTATATAAATTACTACCATCTTACCGGTGGTCTTAAAATCTTTAAGTTTCTCACGAAGTTCCCAAATCATCTCTACATTTATCATCATCCCTGAGGTATTAATAGCAATACCAGCAACCGTTTTGTCATTCTTGGCCGCATCAATATGGCAAATCATGTCTTTAAGGGTAAGTGACTTATCAAACATGGCAAAACGCTGGTATTTTAAAGAACCCAAGAGGTTCAGTTCAACATAATTTTTCTTTCGCAACAGCATATCAGAAAAGATGTTTCTATCATAGGCGCCGAGCCTTATACCATAGGTATTGTATATATGTTTAAGATCTTTGTCAAAATGTGCCTGTGTGTGGGTGCCAATCCTACCCAAACTGAAGTTCAAACCTAAATTTATGCCCTGGTCAGAGAAGTATCTGCCTGTGAGCCTAATCCCTGGAATAAATTCAAACACAGCACCTGCACTCCAGTTCGCCTCCTTTAATTCAACACCCTTTTTTATTGGATAATCGCCAAAGAAAGTAATCTTTTCATTACCCAGAGGCCGCAAAGCGAGATCAATCAGTGCCTCACGGTCTTTGCCATCCAATGCAAAGACACCGGTCAAACCAAAGGATAAACGCGGTGATGGGCGGAATAGAGAACCGATTGTCAAAATAGGTGGACCATCAACATCTTTAGCACCACCTGGCCAGCCATAGCCAATGCCCAAACCAACACTCCTGCTACCAAAGCCACTTGAAATGCGATAATCGGTAATTCTATGTTCGCCATTATTATGGGTAATCATTCCGAAGCCAAGCCTAGGAAGGGCAAGGAATAATCCCCAGTCATTTAGACCAGCAAGTGTATCATTCTTATCAGACCAGGTGAACAGAATGTCTGGTTGGTGGAGATAGGTCAAAAGGCTCGGGTTGTCATAACCGTACAAACCAACGCCCATTGCACCTGGTGGTGTAAATTGATACACCAATCGCTGTTCAACATCCGGCATAGTTGATTGACTCATAACCGTGCCGACAAGAATCAAAAGTAAAAAGCCGGCAAGTTTAGTTCTCATCATTCCTCCTGGTTATCTATTATATACTACGAAAGACTTTTGTAAAGGTTTCATAAAAATACTTGCCTTAATTGTTCAATCTGGATATAATGAATTGTATGAGTCCCTTTGATGTCATCCATAAAAAGAGAGATGGCAGGAAACTCACATCTAAGGATATTGAATATATGATAAATGCCTACATGCATAACCAGATTCCCGACTATCAATTTTCTGCCTTTTTAATGGCAATCTACTTTCAAGGGATGGATTTTGAAGAGACGACATATTTGACCAACGCAATGCTACATTCAGGAGAGATGCTCGACCTTTCGGATATCAAAGAACCAAAAATTGATAAGCATTCAACCGGTGGGGTTGGCGATAAGGTTTCGCTTATCCTTGCTCCACTTGTTGCCTCTTGTGGCATTTGTGTTCCGATGGTCTCTGGTAGAGGGCTCGGTCATACAGGCGGCACCCTGGATAAATTAGAATCAATACCCAACTTTCGAATCAACCTTACAATAAAGGAATTTAAAAACCAACTTAACAAAATCGGCGTAGCAGTGATTGGACAGACTGAAGAGATCGCGCCGGCCGACAAAAAAATCTATGCCTTAAGGGATGTGACAGCAACAGTCGATTCAATCCCATTAATCGCTTCGAGCATAATGTCTAAGAAACTTGCTGAGGATTTAGATGGCTTAGTGCTTGATGTAAAATTTGGCTCTGGTGCATTTATGCAAGACTATAAAAAGGCAAAAGAACTTACCCGGACAATGATTCAAATTTGCAGACATTCAGGAATAAAAGTTATGGCACTTCTAACCGATATGAATAATCCACTTGGCGAATATGTCGGCAATTCATTGGAGGTCATTGAAACAATCGAGGCATTAAAAGGGCGATGGTCAAAGGATTTAAAAAAAATCACTTTTGCACTTGGTTTAGAAATGTTAAAAATTGCGAAAATAAAAGGCGGTAAGAAACTTCTGGAAAAGAAGATAGAAAATGGTGAGGCATTAAAGAAATTTAAAGACATTATCTATCATCAGGGTGGTGATACAAGGGTGATTGATGATTATTCAAGATTACCAGTAGCAAAAAATATCATAAAAATTTCGGCACCAAAAACTGGCTTTATCCATTATATTGATAATCAAAAACTGGGTATCTTGGCCACACAATTGGGCGCAGGAAGAATGAAAAAAGATGATAAAATTGATCCATCGTGTGGTTTTCACATCCATAAAAAAATTGGTGATTTTGTAAAGAAGGGCGAGGTTTTATTCGATATATTCTCTGATAATCCAACCCGTGCAAAGATTGTGTATCAGGAGATAAAACATATCTTTTTAATCAAAAATAAATATCATCAACGAAGACCTTTAATTCGCAAAATTTCTTCTCTCTGATTGACAAATATAAAATATTGATTATCATTACTTAAGGAGGAATTATGAAAAAGAAAGGATGTTTCTATAGCGTAGCATTTACATTATTTTTATTACCCGTCATTTTGTCGGCACAGTGGGTTTTGAATGGGGTGTCAATCTGCACGACAACAAATGAACAGTGGTATCCGGCAATTATCTCTGATGGCGCAGGTGGTGCCATTATCACCTGGGAGGATTATCGAAATGGCCTTACCAATTCAGACATTTATGCCCAAAGGGTCAATGCTACAGGAAATAGACTTTGGACTACAAATGGTATAACGATCTGCACTGCTTTAGATTATCAATGGGAGCCAGCGTCAGCGCCCGATGGTTCAGGTGGTGCCATTATCACCTGGGAGGATAACCGTTTGGGTAGTTCCCGAGTCTTTGCCCAGCGGGTCAATGCGACAGGTTCTGTCCAGTGGACAGTAAACGGCATAGCGGTCTGCACCCAATATAGTCAATCGCCAGCCATTGTATCCGATGGTTCAGGTGGTGCCATCATTGCCTGGTATGACTGGCGTAATGGTAATGCAGATATCTATGTTCAGCGCATAAGTGCTACAGGCTCACCGCAATGGACGACCAACGGCGTTGCTGTCTGCACTGCATTGGGTGACCAGCGTAACCCAAGAATAATTTCCGATGGTTCAGGTGGTGCCATCATTGTCTGGGAGGACCTGCGCAATGGTAGCGCAAATATTGATATCTATGTCCGACGAATCAATTCAGCAGGTGTCCCTCAGTGGACAGCGAACGGCGTGTTAATCTGTGACGCCGACAGTAATCAAACAGTTAATGGTTTAGTTTCTGACGGTGCGGGTGGTACCATCATTGTCTGGGAGGACAGGCGTGATGGCAATCTCAACGAGGATATCTATGCCCAGCGGATTAATGCGACAGGTGTTGTTCAATGGACAGCTAATGGCATCCCAATCTGCACAGTTACAGGTAATCAAGGGTATGCGGTTATTACAACCGATGGCGCAGGTGGTGCGATAATTACCTGGGCTAATGAAACTGCCCTTAAAATTTTTGCCCAGCGGATTAATGGCTCAGGTATTGTGCAATGGACAATTAATGGTGTTGTAATCTGTAATGAGCTTAGTACAAGCCCGGCAATAGTCTCTGATGGCACTGGTGGTGCTGTTATTTCCTGGCAGGATGACCGTAGTAGCACTACAGATATTTATGTCCAGCGAGTTAATGGTTCAGGTGTTGCCCAATGGACAACTAATGGTGTAGCACTGTGTACCGCCGTCAATACACAATTGCATGTTGCCATGACTACAGATGGCGCAAGTGGTGCCATCACTGTCTGGGAAGATGAACGCAATGGAATCTATAACGAAGATATCTATGCCCAGCGGGTTCGCTCTAATGGCAGTTGGGGTATTGAGATCGGAAAAGAACCGGCGCCAATTTCTTCAGAATGTCTGTTAAATTCTTATCCTAACCCGGCGCATGGAAAAACCATTTTTAACTACCAATTGCTAAATGCTACCAGAGTAAGTTTAGAGATTTACAATTGTGCTGGCCAATTAGTGAAAGCCTTTGCATTGGGTGAGCAACAAGCAGGATATTATCAAATTGAGTGGAAAGACCAAAAGGTAACATCCGGTGTTTACCTTTATAGGTTTATGACGGATAAATATCAGGTAACAAAGAAATTGTTGTTAATAAATTAGTGTTTACCGGATGCATAACTCCTGCAGGGGATGGGCTTGTGAGCCCATCCCCTGCCGTTGTGAAGAAGGAGGAGAGATGAAGGAGTTATCTAATTAAAATTTCTTTTTTTGAAAAAATTTTTTACTCCTATTTAAAAAATTTTTATTCAATTTAATGAGCCCTATTGCCTTCGCAATACTACTCTTTGTCTCCTTTATGCCGGTGCCTCCCGCAGAAATCTTTATGCCAACCGAACATTTTGGTTTTAGAATTTCCAAAATTATCTTATGATTTATTCTTAACCTCTTTGCACACAGTCTTATAAATTCTCCAACTTCTCCTTTCGAATTCTTTACACACTCCGCAATGATATTATAGGCATGCCTGAACTTATAACCCTTTTTGACCATAAAATCTACAAGGTCACTTGCACAAATGAGATTCTCTTTGTTTGCCCAGTCGGTCCATTTATCCGAAGGGTCAATCCTTAATGTTGTGATTATGGTCTGGGTCATTTTTAGGCTCGATAGCGTATCGTCTATCTGTCTAAAAAGTATACCCTTCAATTCCTGAAGATCACGATTGTAAGAACTCGGCAACCCTTTCAAGATTGTCAGCGCGGCCGTAAGATTTCCTATTGCCTTGCCTGCCCTTGCCCGTATGAGTTCACATACATCCGGATTCTTCTTCTGGGGCATGATACTTGAGCCTGTGGTAACTGAATCATCAAGCTCGACAAGATTAAATTCCGAGGTGGTGAAGATAATTAGATCTTCGGCAAGCGATGAGATATGGAGCATAATTTGCGTAAGGCAGTAAAAAATTTCGCACAGAAAATCACGGTCGGTTATGCTATCCAGACTATTTTCCGAAATTTTTTTGAAATTTAATAGCGCGGCAGTATATTCTCGGTCAATGTTATGCGATGTTCCTGCTAATGCACCAGCGCCTAATGGTGAGATATCAATCCTTTTTACTGTGTCCTTGAGACATTCGTAGTCCCGCTGGAATTTATAGAAATAGGAGAGGAGATAGAACGAAAAGAGTATTGGTTGTGCATGTTGGAGATGGGTATAGCCAGGCATGACAACACCAAGGTATCTCTGGGATTTTTTCTGTAGCGCTATTTGAACATCAATTAAATCCCCCATAATTTCAGCAACTGCGTGTCGGGTATATAATCTCAAGTCCGTAGCAATTAAATCGTTTCGACTGCGTGCGGTATGCAGTCTTAGGGCAGCACTGCCAATCAATTTCTGTAATTGCCTTTCCACATTCATATGGACATCTTCATATTCAGGCAAGAGCCTCCATCGCCCCTTCTTGTAATCGGCAAGAATCCTTTTCAACCCTTTATCAATCTTCTTAAATTCATTCGATGATATAATCTTCTGATTCTTTAGCATTCGGGCATGCGCCCTGCTACACATAATATCATAAGGAATTAGACGCTGGTCATCTTCAATCGATGAGGCAAAATTTAAAACATCCTCGGCAATCCTTTTTTTGAACCTCTTCTGCCAGATTGGTGCCTCAATTTTCATTTCGTAACAAGGGAGCCAAATTTTAAGGCAATATGTTCAAATGCCTCTTCAAGGATTTCCAATCCTTTATCAAGATGTTCTTTTGGAGTATTGAGTGGCGGAACAAATCGGATTGATGAGAAACCGCAAGGCATAAGAATGAGCCCTTTCTTGAAGCAGTATTCAACTATATAGTCACACAACTCACTGGCTGGTGTCTTTAGCATTGGGTCGGTTACCAACTCACAGGCAAGAAACATTCCTCGTCCCCTTACATCCCCAATAAATTCGTATTTCTGTTGAAGTTCGAGAAACCTCTCCTTCATATAATTACCATCCTGTCTTGCCTTCTTCACCAAATCTTCCTCCTCAATGATACCAATTGTTGCCAGGGCAGCTGCGCAGCAAGCAGGATTTCCACCAAATGTATTCGAATGTGCACCCTTAACCTTGAAGTCGTGTTTGGCATCAAAGATTACCGCACCCATAGGTAGGCCTGAGGCAATTCCTTTGGCAACTGTAACAATGTCAGGGATTACGCCAGTATATTCTACGGCAAACATTTTACCCGTTCTACCCAATCCAGTCTGAATTTCATCAACAATAAGAACAATTTCATATTTCTTTGCGATGGTTGCCAGTTCTTGTATGAACTCATCAGGCGGCACAATATAACCGCCCTCACCCTGAATCGGTTCAACAAGAATTGCGGCAACCTCAGTTGGTGCAAGTATCTGTTTGAAGTATATCTCTTCGATGATCTTCGCGCACCATATGCCACACTTTGGATATTCATCATGGTAAGCACAACGATAGCAATATGCATACGGAATTTGCAGAACCCCGGTCATCATTGGAAAGTAGCGCTCCCGCTGAACTGCCTTACAGCCCATAAAGGCATTCGCACCCATTGTTCGACCGTGAAAACCACCAATAAATCCGATAAATTGATTTCGTTTCGTGGACCATTTGGAAATTTTTATTGCCGCCTCAACAGATTCAGCACCGGAATTGGCAAAGAAGACTTTTTTGGCAAAGTTGCCTGGTGTCATCTCAGTCAATTTCTTGGCCAGATTCGCCTGTATCTCATAGGAGAAGTCTGTACCTGCAAAGTAGATAAAATCTTTTATCTGTTCGGTGACCGCCTCAACGACTTTGGGATGGGATACACCAATATTGGTGACACAGACACCAGAGGTGAAGTCAATATAGGTATTACCATCAACATCCTCAATTAAGGCACCCGAACCCTTCTTTACAGTTAAGGGCAGATGTTTGGTTGTTGTCGCAAGATACTTCTCTTCCATATTTATAATCCGCTTGGACTTCGGTCCAGGCAGCACACCCTTTATGTCAGGAACTATTTTCATCTTATATTTCCTCCTTACTTTATTGAGACCAAATCGAATTCTTTTACAGGTAGTTCTCGATTGTTTACCTGGGAATAGACCTTGAGTGGCAATGACCAGATCTCAATAAACCCCTTGGATGATTTCTGGTCAAACTCATCCATACCTTCGTATGTTGCGAGATTCTTCACATACAGGCTCTTCTCTGATGAGCGCCCAACAACCATTGCCGAACCTTTGAACAACTTCATCTTAACAATACCTGTCACATTCTTCTGGGTCTCCTCAAAAAATGCTGACAGGGCCTCACGCAGTGGACTGTACCATAGTCCGTTGTAGACAAGTTCCGAAAATGTTGTCTCAAGTATTGGTTTGAAATGGAGAATATCCTTGGTTAGCACCAGTTTCTCCAGGTCCTGATGCGCCTTTATGAGAATTGTTGCGGCCGGTGCCTCATATACCTCGCGGGATTTGATACCAACCAATCGCGATTCGATATGGTCAATGCGACCGACGCCATTTGCACCACCGATTTTATTAAGCGCCTTTATCAGGTCTAACGGGTCCATCATCTTACTGTTGAGTCCAATGGGAGTGCCTGATTGGAATTCAATCTCGATATAAACTGGTTCATTGGGTGTCTCCTTCATTGCTGTAGTCCAGGAGAACGCATCTTCAGGTGGTTCCTGGTTTTCATTTTCAATTGGACCACATTCGATGCTTCGACCCCAGAGGTTTTCATCTATTGAGTAGGTGGATGCCTTTATCTCAATCGGTATACCATGTTTTTTTGCATATTCAATTTCAAAATCCCTCTTGAGATTGAATTCACGCATGGGTGCAATGACCTTGAGGGATGGTTCTAAGGCAGCGATCGAAACCTCAAACCGAACCTGGTCATTACCCTTACCTGTGCATCCGTGCGCAATATAATCAGCGCCGATTTTACATGCTGTTTCAACCAGATACTTGGTGATTAGAGGACGGGCAAGCGCAGTTGCCAAAGGATAGGCGCCTTCATACAAGGCATTGGCTTTAAGCGCAGAAAAGATATAGTTTAAAATAAATTCTTCCCGCGCATCAATCACCACCGCCTCCTTCGCACCAATATAAAGAGCCTTATCCCGAACCGCATATAAATCCTCATCCTGCCCGACATCAACCGTGAGCGTGGCAACCTCGGCATTATATTTTTCAGCAATCATCTTTATGGCAACCGAGGTATCCAAGCCACCAGAGTAGGCTAATAAGACCTTCTTCATTTGACCTCCTTAGAATAATTATTCATAAAAAGTGTATAATTATACATAAAATTTAAAATTTGTCAATAGGGAAATAGAGGGGTCTCTTAACGGGCCTCAGGATTGCAAAAAATAGGGGACAAAAGAAATCCTTTGTCCCCTATTTACAAATGTATTTTATCTGTTATTTCAGTAAAATAACTTTTGCATTACTTTATTTATGATGAATTTTTCTCAATCGTCAAGGACGAAAGATTTGAAATCGAAAGAGATTTTTATTTAGAAACGATAAAATTTTCTCCCAGGCAATAGAAGTAACCATTCCGGCAACCAATATAGATCTTCTTTTCCCAGACCAGGGGGGTTGATTCAAAGAAGCCCTGGGCGACAAAGCTATCAGTTGGAATGAGTGCAATCTTTTCGCCTTTTCTTTCGATTTTTAAAATCTTCAAACGGCAGTCATACCCAGCGGTTATTAATTTGTCACCAATTATAAGGGGTGTTGAAACTGATGTACCCAGATATATTTTAAACAATAATTTTGGCATTCGATATCTTTTTTTATTCAAGGTGGTATAGGCATGTGAATCTATTAGATAGTGATTAATCAAATAGAGATACCCATCTATCGCCCGAAAGGCAATCAAAGAATCCTGTATAGATGCTGAACCAATCACACCACCTTCCCATCTTAAAAATTTTTTGTCTTCTGTAGGATAATACCAGATAACCGCATCCTGTGGTGGTCTACCTGGGTCAAGTTTTAATATGCCACCACAATTTTTTATATATTGCTTTTCAACGGGCACAATCAAACAGTGGTCAGGAGTTACCGTGATTGTGCCATCGAGGTCTGAACCGATGTAAAAATCCCAATCTATGGTTAGTGTTTCAAGATTGATACCATAGACATGTCCTGAACCAGCGGCAACATAGATTCGATCTTGGCAGAGGACCGGCGAGGATTCGATAACCAAATTGCCTTTGTGTTTGATGGCATCTTCAGCATTAAATAATTCTATTTCTTTTATTATTCTGGGTTGTAGTAATCCATCCTGTAATGTAGCCTTTGCCGGGTCAGGGTCAATGATATAAAGGACGCCATTTTCTGCACCAATGAAAATTAGTGAGTCGAGAACCAGGGCACTGGCATCCACATCCCTGCTATAACTTAAAGTTCTCTTAATATTCAATCGCCATAATTCATTGCCATCAAGGTCAATTGCGCGAAAACTCGGGACAATCTTACTTTCCATAAGTTTTTTAAATCCCATCCTGCTACCCTGAAGAATTATCACCCTTTCAATTAAATCTTCTTTGCAATGAATAAGGGATGCCGAGCCCTTTACGACATCGTCAAAATTATAAGTCCATGCTACTTTACCGGTTTTGGCGTCGAGTTTTTTTAATTTATAATCGAAGCCACCAATGATGATATACATCTGGTCAAATTCCTTTACTAATGTCGGTTGCCCTGTCCAACCTGTGCCAAACCATGAGACAGTGTCTTTACCGACGACGGTCTTGCCACCGCCAATATATTTCTGCCATAGGATATTAAGTTTTTTGGGTGGGTCTTTGCCTGGGAAATTTCTATGTTCGTCGCCCAGGAATGTTGGATATAGCAACTCGTATTTCCATTTTTGGGAAAATCGGTCATTCTTTATTTTAACAAATATGCTGCAGAGTAAAATTAGTAATATAATGGGAACTAACCTACACGCCAAGACTTTTTATTCCTGCATTCTGGGTAATATTTTATAATTCTCTGTAAAGATTGGTGAGGAATTGGGGAAATCTTCCCAAGAAAGTTTTTTCATAAGTTTTGCCGCATTGTGCTGAGGGTCTAATGCTGGATATTGAAAGGTCTTCTGGATAGCCGAAATTATTTCACCGTATTGAAAGATTCCCGATGTGTCCAAAATAACCTTTAGAATAGGCGCATAACCACGCTCATCATCAAGATTAAAACCCCAGGTACAGAAATTACCCAGGCTGTAGGCGATGATTCGATCTTTATAAATTTCTATTGCCCTTGGAACATGTGGACCATGACCCCAGACAAAATCAGCACCACTATCAATCACCGCATGTGAAAATTTTACGACATTTCCCCTTGGCCAGTCCAAAAAATATTCGAAGGTATCCTTCGCATGGAGATATCTAACCCCCTCACCCCCACCATGAAAAGAAACGATGACAATATCGTTTTGCTGCGATTCATTAGCAACAATACTTTGCGCCTTTTCAATCTCAAATAGCGAATATGTGTTTGGCGCTATTGCGAATGAAACTATAGCTAATTTTCTATTTCTGATTTCAAATCTGCCAATTGAATAATCTTGTCCACCAATTTTAATACCGACATCGATTACTGCCCTTATCGTTGATGCAATTCCTTCTTGTCCAAAGTCATGCGTATGGTTGTTAGCAAAATTCAAAAAATCGAAGCTGGCATCACTAAGAAAACGCGCAAACTTGGGCGGGGTTCTAAAGGCATAGCATCGCCCCTTTTCAATCTTCTTTGTGCAGGTCCCGCCAATCAGGAGCGGTCCTTCCAAATTACCTATGGCCAGGTCTGCTGATTTTAGGACAGGGTCAACACCTTTAAGTAAATCTTTTCCTTCATTGGGTGGTAAATAAACCTCTGGATAGGTTGAACCCATCATTATGTCGCCAACAGCGATGATGACTAAACTGTCGGCAGAAAGTGCGGAAAAAAAAATGAAGATAGATAAGATTTTTTTTGAATTAGTCAAATACTATATTTGAAGTATCTATATAGTTTGTTGGGTTAACCTTTACCCCCGAGATGTCAACCTCATAATGAAGATGGGGTGAGGTGGTTCTTCCGGTTGAACCAACTAATGCAATGACCTGCCCCCGTTTTACAAACTGACCCTGGTTTACAAGAATTGCACTGCAATGGGCATAACGGCTCACAAAACCATAACCATGTTCAATCTCTATTGTCAATCCAAGCCCCATATTCCAGCCAGCAAAAAAGACTATACCATCAGCAGTGGCATGAATAGGTGTACCTCGAGGAGCGCCGATGTCCACACCCCAGTGCATGCGAATAGAACCATTTATCGGGTCAACACGATAGCCAAATCCAGAACCCAGAGGGCAATTAGGTATTGGATTGGTTGAAGGAATATGCGCCCAGAGGTTTAACTTATTTTCGTAAATATTGTTTATATCATCGAGGCTTCTTTTCCTTAAATTAAATTGACCATGCAAAATATCAATCGCCTCGTAGATTTCATCAAGGGCACGACTCGTGTGAATTGATAGATATTCTCCAGGGGAGTCAAACTTTTTACCACCAATACCCATTGACCAGATATCAGAATGAATGAATGCCATTCCTAAGAATGTCCGCTGCCGATTATCCTGGGCGATGTTATCTTCAAATTTATTTTGTGTATGTTGAAGTAACAGTTTTAATGAATCTAATCTTTTTACAAAGGCCCTATTTTCCTTTTCAATTTTCAAAAGACTCATTTTTTCAAAACTTGTTCGTGCATTACTAAAGAGTAATATTAGAGTTAAAACTGTAACAATGATAAAGATTACAAAAAGAATAGCAATTAAACGGAAAGATAATTTGATATTGTATGAAAAATTCCTTTTCCTAGAAAGTAAAATTATATTAATAAAATTATTCATTTTAAATTATATATAAATTATAACAATTGTCAACAGGCAAAATTAACTTAAATTCCTGTTATCTTGCCGATGAGCATTCTTGATGAATAGATAGAAAAATTGTTGAAATTTTTTGCTTTGTTGGTTTTAAGGCGTCAGGTTTATTATTGACATATACAACGATTTCGTTATAATGAGCCGAAAGAAAATATGATTAATCTCTTACTTATAGTGCTTCTCTTTAATGGTATTACCGGTAAGATTCAGGGTACTGTAAAAGATGAAGATACCGGCATGCCAATTTCTAATGCCGATGTTGTGATATTAAATACAGAAATGGGTGCAGCAACTGATGATAACGGAAACTTCTATATCTTAAATGTAACACCAGGTAAGTACATAGTTGAGGCCTCCTGTATTGGTTATCAATCAAAGAAATTTGAGAATGTCGTTGCGGAGATTGACCAGGCAGTTCGGTTGAAAGTCCTCCTTAAGCAAACAGCCATCGAGATTGAACCCATTACAGTAATAAGCCAAACGCCCATTGTGAAAAAGGATATGGTAATCCCGACCTCGAGCCAGAGAAGACGATGAGTTACGAAATTGGCATGCAAGGGGAGATTTGCAAAAATCTTAATGGCACCATTAATACATTTTATAAAGATATAACCAACCTCGTTGGAACTCGATTTGTTTCAGCCTTGCCTATTAATTATTTTACATATTTTAATGTTGAATATGCCAATGCCAAGGGTATTGAGGCTATTTTTGATTTCAAGGACGAACTATTTTCTGGTAAGGTCTCCTATACTTTATCCTGGGCACGGGGCACAAGTTCCTATGCAGATGAAGTGTATTATAGATACTATTCTGAAAACCCTGACACGACCATCATTCCGCCTCAACAGGAATATTATCTCGACTTTGACCAGCGCCACAGAATATTTATTCAAGGGGTAGTTAATATTCCTTTACAAACAAAGTTGTATCTTTTTAGTTTCATTGGTAATGGCTTCCCTTATACACCACCCGGACCAGAAGGAAAATACCGCGAAAGAAATATTAGTCGATTACCATTCCAGCGACAAATTGATTGTGTTGTTTCAAAACTATTTAAGGTTGGTAAACTTTCGGCAAATATCAATTTGGAAATTGTAAATTTACTTGACACACGATACGAGATTGCCTATCATGGTACACTCGTCCCTTTAGAAGCTGTTCATCCTTGGGATTTTAACGATTTTATGTCGATTAGAGAACCTTACTATCATCCTGCTGCTGATTTGAATCATGATGGACTTATTACACCGTATGAAGAATACACAGCATATCGGGAATCAGTTAAGGCAACCGATGATTGGGTCAATGCCTATTCTTCACCGCGCCGGGCAAGAATAGGGATAAACATCAATTTATGACGGCTAAAAAGGTGAAAGAAAACTCAAAGAAGTTGTTAATCCACGCTACAAATTATCCGAGAGTTTTTTAATTTCATCTGAATAAGGACTTATTTTAGAAATTTTTTTGAACATTTTTTTAACATCAGTCAAAAATTTCGGTGAGATTTTATTTTTATGGACAAAACAACTTTTTGTGATATTTATTGTTTCATTCTCCAACTGATTTAATATTACACCACGTAAATCCTCGGACCAATTATCATACATCTTTCTAAAAGGCGCACTGCGTATCAGCCTGAATGCCTGCAAATATTTTTTTTGGGCAGAATCCCATTGGTCAGCACGCTCGAGTGCCTTTGCCTCAGCTAAATTGGTTTTGAAGTCATTATAATCAGTAGTCATATAAAAACCTCGATTTATAAGCCTCTTTTCTCCTGTATATGAGGATATGGCAATCAGGTGCCTCGGCAGCATAATCTTCCTTTTAACTTGAATGAGTAGGTGGGAAAGGCGATTTGACGGGTTTTTGCTTTTTGTCCAAAAATTTTTGTAAAGTTCATTTATTGAAACCGACCTTCCTGGTTCACCAATTCTTTGGGCAAGATGAATTAACAAAGCTGTTTCCTTCGGGCTCAATCTAACATTAAGATATTTTTGATTTTTATAAACAATCATATCACCTAAAAATTTTAGGTGATAGGCTGGAGTTTCGCTATTAAATACTGGAAATTGGAGAATGCCCTTTGGCAGACCAGTATCTTTCCCCTTTTTAAGTAGCCTTGAAACAGGTTCCGAGAAAAAAAGGATAATGCGATGTAAGAAGCCAAGAAGTCCTTTTCTTCGGGCAATGTCTAATGACTTCTTGTAATACTGTTCTTTGTGTGTTTTGACCACTTTATCCAAAAGATATAATAGACTGAATATGGGCAGTTTTATCAAGCTCTTTTCTATTATCTGTTTTCTCAGGATAAATTTTAAAATTGAAGTCTCTCGCTCTAATTTATATTTCTTCATTAGGGGAATATATTCTTTAAGAATTCGTTTCGATTCCTTTTCCCTTCCTAATGCCCGGGCAATTGCCGCAAGGCAAAATGAGGCTGAATATATATAATTGCGATACTGTTCTTTCTTCGATTCTTCCAATGCCTTTCTTACCCAGTATATTCCTCTTTCCAGTTTCCCTAATCCGTATGATAAGAATGCCTGAACAAGAATAAATGTTTCATATTCATCATCGTCCGGCTTAACTTTGGGCAATTTATGTAAAATCTCTAAAGTTTTACGATATTCTCCTGATATCACAAGGCTCAACACCATCTTAATAAACAATCGTTTACGGGTTGATTCATCCGGATTCTTTTCTAATGCCTTCTGATAAAATTTGAGTGATTCTTTATAGTCAGAAATAAAGGTCATCAAATCGCCAAGTAGTATATAAAATTCACTATGAGGCAAAAAACGGAGCAGTCTACGACATTTCGTTACACACTTATATGCCTTCTCTATCTGCAGTAATTCGGAATAGGCAGTGCCGGCCAAGAAGGTCAACTCAAAATTTAAGACCGGGTCACGTAAATTACCCTTGCGCTTTCTTAAAATTGTGTTCAATTCTAATTCTACCTCAGGGGTTCTCATCCAATGGAGGGCAAGTATTTCTGAAACACCAGCAACAATTGATGAATAAAGATAGCCTTCTCTTTCTAATACCTTTCTTATTCTTCTAATCTTTTTTAAATACCCTGGCATCGGAATCTTTAAAAATGTGGGATAGAGACGCTCCAGTCTCCTTCTGGGTGATAGTAATCTTTCGGGAAGTTCCTTTAAGATATCTTCATGGTCTCGTGGATAAGAAGGCAGTCTATTTATTATTCTTGCCGCCTCTCTTAGGGTAACTATGTCCTTACTATTTTTCAAAAGTTCTCGTACATATTCAATTGTCCATTTAACTTCAGAGGTTAAAGAACCGAATGGCGAAAATGGGTCATCAATAGGTCTTTTAACAAGGTTATATCTCTGCCATATATCATATATCCCTTTTATAGAAATATTAATACCTTCTTTTTCAAGGATCTTCTTCGCCTCCCTTACGGTGCGTGATGGCATGTGTTCTTTTAAAAGCATAACCTTCTCTTCAATCTCTCTTGTTGGACGGTTCCAGGGTTTCTTATAAAAAACCTTTTCCTTTTCATTATACCAACGCATCCATCTACACAATGTAACCGGGTGAATATTAAATTTTGAGGCAGTCTCCTTTAATGTGCTGCCCTTTAAGTAGAATTCAATGGCCTCAATTCGGGTTTTAAGCCCTCTTTTCATATTTTAGCAGTCCGCGGTAACATGATACATCAAATTTTAACTTTTGTCAACAACCACGAAATGGGCTAAAAAGTCTCGAAAAATAAAGACTTCTTCTGTATATTTATACAAATTTGCGACATAAATTTTTTTATACTTATTATTGTAGAACTTAAGAGGAGAGAAATATGTACTTCAATGAGACTTAATTCTATTATTGAAAAAAATTGCATATTTATACCTTATTGGGAAAGGAGGTTCTATGTGGTTAGTTGCGCTACTCGTTAGCGGGTTGTCTTCTTCAATCAACAGCAAGTTAACCCTGGAATTGACGCGCCAGATTGAAGAGGCAAAACAAGACCAGATGGTCTCGTGCATTGTCATCATGAAGGAAATATATCCTTATGATGAAGTGGAGGGTTTACCAATTCAGGCGCGAATTGCAATCTTCCGAGAAATTGCCAGAACGAGTCAAAGGGCAGTTATCGAATGGCTGGGAAATCTGGCGAATGACACCAAGGTCCATCAGCAATACTGGGTTTTGAATGGTTTCCATCTTGAGGCAAAACCGAAGATAATAATGGAATTGGCAAAAAGGGATGATGTTAGTTGGATATCCCATAACGGTGAGGTTCATATAATTGCTGAGCCTAATTTTGAACCAGTTGTCTCATCAAGGGCAACCCCCTGGGGAATACGAAAGATCAAGGCAGACTCATGCTGGGCAGCGGGTTTCACTGGTCAAGGGGTAATTTTGGGTGAAACCGATACCGGCGTGGACTATACGCATCCGGCCCTGCAAGGTAAATGGTCTGGCTACTGGCATGTCTCTGCAGGACTGCCACCTTCCAGTACCCCTTACGATGACCATAATCATGGCACCCATTGCATGGGCACAATTATGGGTGGTGATGGTTCTGGTCCGTTTGGTGAGGATATTGGTGTTGCCTTTAATGCGACATTTGCCGCGGCCAAGGTCTTAAATTCGGGTGGTTCTGGAAGTTATACCCAGTGCGCTGAAGGACTTCAGTTCATGGCAGACCTAAAGGATTCAGTGGACATTAAGGCAGTTTCAAACTCCTGGGCTGGACCCAGTGGTGCAGATACATTCTTTTACCCAATAACCCGCACCTATATTTCAATTGGTATATTGCCTGTCTTTGCGAATGGGAATAGTGGTCCTAATCCAAGCACGGTTCAGGTTCCTGGTAACTATTCAAATGTCGTTGGTGTTGGCGCAACCGACAGCCTTGATGACATAGCCAATTTCTCTTCAAGGGGTCCAGCACCCAATGCCGTGCCTTATAATGACCCTTCAACCTGGCTGCGCAATGACTGGAATTTAATAAAACCGAATATCTCGGCACCTGGTGTTGCAGTCCGTTCATGCCTGCCTGGTGGTAGTTATGCCTCCTGGAATGGTACCTCAATGGCAACACCACATGTTACCGGTTCAGTGGGCATAATCTGCCAGAAGAATCCAAATATAACCCCACAATTACTCTATGATATTCTCCTTGATAATGCTGACCAGCCATCTCAGGGCGGGTCTTATCCCAATAATAATTATGGCTGGGGTCGGCTCAATGTCTGGCGTGCCTTGAATGGCACACCCACTATTAACCAGCCATGGATTTCCCTGCTAAACAGAACCATCACTGACCCACCACCTGGTGGAAATAATAATGGTATACTTGAACCTGGTGAGACAGGAAAGATGGTCATTGAAATAAAGAATGTTGGTGGTGATACAGCAAAGAATACAACCGGGTTACTCAAGTCATACGACAATTATATAACCGTTACCACCGGCATATATTCTTTTGGCAATCTTTTACCCCAGCAGAATGGTTCTAATTCTGGTAGTCCTTTCAGTTTTAATATTCATAATTTAACACCTCAGGGACATAAAGCAAAAGTCGGCGTAATACTACATGCTGATGGTGACCATGATACCCTGGATTATGATGATACCCTCTACTATACAATTCAAATCGGCACACCACCACCACCAACTGTAATTTACGAAGATGACTTTGAATATGGTAGTGGTATTGATAGTTTCTTGAATTACTGGGATAAGACAGGAAGATGGAAATGGTCAACCAGAAGCTCCCATTCACCCACACACTCAGCCTACAGCGACACACTTGTGGATGGCACCGTGACATTAACCTTAAAGAATGCCATGAACTTAACTGGCTTCACAAGTCCTGAATTGGACCTCTGGCACCGATATAAATTTGATAATGGATTCTGGACCGATGCCTTTATAGAGATATCCTCGAATGGTGGTTCAAGCTGGAGTGCCCTGTGGACACTTCCAACGAGCCCACCGGATACAATCCCCTGGACCGAACAGACCTATTCCATTGCCTCATATGCTACGAATAATGTTAAGGTTCGCTTCCGTCTTGTGTCAAATGACTTCTTCCAGAATTTCAATGACTGGTGGATTGATGACTTCAAGATTAGAACACCCACTGATAACGAACCGCCATATTTTACCAATACTACAGTCTGGCGGGATACAAATTTCACTGGACCATTTCCGGTGCGGTCTAAGGTAACCGATGCAAGTGGTGTTGACTCTGTTTATCTCTATTATCGGGTTAATGCTGGTCCATGGCAGAAGATAGCAATGGCACCACAGGGTGGTGACGTTTATCAGGCATCAATCCCAAGCCAGGGTATCGGCAATACAATAAACTATTATCTATGGGCAAGGGATAGGTGGCGCACGCCAAATATCGGCACTGACCCGGTAGGTGCACCGGGTAGTGGATACTATTCATTTACGATTAGACCGGTTGGCATAAAAGAAGAAATTCCCCAAGCAATCAGGTTTACGCCATTGTCTCCAAATCCAACAAAAGGCATCGTAGAGGTTGGCTTCGGTATTCCAAAGGATATGAAGGTGAGCCTTGTTGTGTATGATGTAATGGGCCGGAAGATTCAAACGATTGTTGATGGTAAGGTCAAAGCTGGTGCCTATAAGTTTATCTGGGATAGAAAGGATAATCATCAAAGAGAAATCTCTTCTGGTATCTACTTCTTGAAGTTTTCTGTAATGGACTATAATAAAATTGAAAAGCTCATCTTGATTAAATAGATGCTGGATATTAGATCGTTGATTAATCGGTCGCAGGACTTCAGAATCGGACAGATTCTCGTCCATTTGGATGTTGTTACCCAATATCAGGTTGCTGATGCACTGGCAATGCAAATGGTAGACAAGCCTTCGAAACGTATCGGCGAAATTATGATCGAATTGGGTTACATTACCAAAGAAGACCTGCATCGTGCATTGAGTCTACAAAGGGATTTAGGTATCCTTTAATTTTAGCACATTAATTTCTATCGTATAATCTCTTCATCTCTCCTCCTTCTTCTACAAAGCCAGGGGGATGTGCCTCCCTCCCCCTGGCTTAAAAATTGGGGTCACCTATGAAAAAATTGCAGATTTTAGTATATCCGGTTATAATCGTTTGTCAATATTGACCTCCTTATTGATTATCAGTATAATCTTTCAGGACCATGAGTCAGTCACCTATCCGTACTCG